>Ga0302326_10003706_pt1 | contig 35898 bp, 35 predicted proteins | sample Palsa_T0_3_FD_202264 | JGI IMG/M metagenome (GOLD analysis project Ga0302326, IMG submission 202264) | Peat permafrost microbial communities from Stordalen Mire near Abisko, Sweden - Palsa_T0_3 | ecosystem: Environmental > Terrestrial > Soil > Palsa > Peat permafrost | place: Sweden: Abisko... | reverse complement strand
CCTCGGCAGGCATCTCGGGAGCATGCTGGGTCATGCTGATCGGCATCGGTTCTCCTTAGTGGCGAGTCGGGTCGGTTACCAGGGTGCTGGAACCCCAAGTCGTCCCAAGTCGTCCCTGCCGATCCGGGCAGAACAGACCGCCACGGCGCGCCGCTTCAGGTGCCGCGAGGCGCTCAGGCCCGAGGCGGTGGTGAGCGTGCGCCACGGCTCTGCGGCGTGTGCGGGGGTGAGCGTGAGCAGCTCCCAGTGGACCCCGTCGAGGTGCAGCGCCCGCCCGGCGGGGACGCCGCGCGGCGGGATCAGCCACCGGCATTCGATGTGGCGCGCCGCAGCTCGTCGGATGCGACGTAGCGCGTGCTGCGCGTTCGTCCGATTTGGGTGACGAGTCCGGCGTCGAGTAGTCGCCGTAGGTCGGAGGTTGCCGTCGCCAGCGAGATGTCGGCCTCGGTCGCGTAGGCAGCGCGCTCAGCACCGTCGAAGAGGCTCTGCTCGAGTGCGATCACGAGCCGGTCGGGCCAGTCGCGACCCTCGACGAGTCGCTCGAGTGTCGCCCATCGTGCGGTTGCCTGGGCGATCTGTTCAAGCCGCTGGCTCGCCTGCTCGATGTGGGCGGTGACGCAGAACCTCACCCACGGACCGGCGTCGCGCTCGGGCCGGTAGGAGCCGCCTTGAACCTGGCGCAGCACGGCGTAGTACTGCTGGGTGTTGTGCCCGAGGTATTCCTCGATTGAGCTGAACTCGGGCGAGAGGAGCCCGTCGCGCGCGAGCACGAGCGACTGCACGATCCGTGAGATTCGTCCGTTACCGTCACGGAACGGGTGGACCGAGACGACGTGGAGGTGCGCCATCGCGGCACGGACGATGACGTGCGCGTCGAGGTCACCGTGCTGGAGCCAGTCGGCGGTCGCGGTCATGAGTCGGGGGACTTGCTCGGCGGCTGGTCCTTCGTATGCCGGGGGTCCGCCGCTCGGGCTGGTGACGTAGATCGGGTCGGTGCGCCACAGGCCCGGGAGCTTGTCGCGCTGGAAGTGACAGGCGTCGAAGTGCAGGTCGAGGATGACCCGCTCGCTCCAGCGGAAGTTCGGGTCGAGCGACATGATCCCGACGTGGTCCATCGCCCGGGCATAGGAAGCGACCGCGAGCCGGTTCTTGTCGTCCGCAGGCGGCTGCTCATCGCCGGCGACCAGTGCCGCCGCTTCGCCGGCCGGGACGGTGAACCCCTCGATCGAGACGGAGCTCTCGACCGAGCTTGCGCGGACCTGTCGGCGCAGCTGACCCAGCCACGGTCCGGGCGCGCCGGTCCCCTCGCCCAGCCGTCGGCGTAGCCCGTCGAGCTCGCGCAGCTGCGCGTCGAGCGCACGTGTCGCTTTCGGTGTCGCATACAACATACGCTGAGATTAGACGAGTTATCGACTAATCGTCAAATCGTCAAATCAGCCGCGACCAAACCCTTGGCGTCGATCGCGCGAGTCGCCACGCGGTCGTCCCGCGCGCGCACCGGTCTCTGCCCGGCGACGAGAGAACTCTCAACCTTCTGCATGGCGCGCAGAAGGTCTGTCGGATCGCGACGCCGTTTGTTGTACAAAAGTGTTGTACAAAATGAGATTCATGACGCCGAACGGCGATACGAAAAACGAAAAGCCCCACATTTGCGGGGCTTTCGTGAAAGCGGCTGAAGAGACTCGAACTCTCGACCTTCTGCATGGCAAGCAGACGCTCTAGCCAACTGAGCTACAGCCGCGATCGGCCGCCGAGTATAGCCCGAAGGATTCTTGCGGTCCGGGGACGACCGACGACCTGCCGAGAAGCCTGGGCCCACCATCGCTTTCGCGTTTCGGTCAGAGCATGAGGGGGGCTACGCAGACCGGCGGCAGAGGCGACGACCGGAATCGAACCGGTGTAGACGGCTTTGCAGGCCGCTGCGTAGCCACTCCGCCACGTCGCCGTGGCTCTTAGCCTAGCGGCGAGGCCGCCGGGGGGCGAAGCCCGACCCCCTCAGCGCACCACGAGCCGCACGGCGTTGCCCGACGGGTCACGCACGAGCGCTGCGGGGCCCGAACGCTCGGTTTCGATGCCCGCTTCGCCGACGCGCTCGAGCACGCGCTCGAGCTGATCGGGATCCGGAAGCGCGACCTCGAACGAGCGCAGGCCGATCGCTCCCGGGGGCGGAGCGCCGGCCCCACGGCTCTGCCAGGTGTTCAGCCCAATGTGGTGGTGATAGCCGCCCGCCGAGACGAACAGGGCACCCGCGTAGCCCTTCACCATGACGTCGAAGCCGAGAACGCCGGAGTAGAAGGCCTCAGACGAGTCCAGGTCGGCCACCTGTAGGTGGATATGCCCCATCCGCGTCCCGGTGGGGGCGACCGCGTCTCGCGCGATCGCAGACGGGAGCTCGGTCAGGATGTCGTCGATGTCGAGCGGCAGGGAAGCCATCTCCAGGCTGCCGTCGACGTGCGGCCAGACCTCGGGCGGGCGGTCACAGTAGATCTCGATTCCGTTGCGATCGGGATCGTGCAGGTAGAGAGCTTCGCTGACCAGGTGGTCCGAGGCACCGTCGAGGGCCACCCGCCCGTCCGCGAGGCGACGGATCGCAACGGCCAGGTCGCCTCGCGATGGCAGCAGGATCGCCAGGTGGTACAGGCCTGTCGCGCGCCTGGACAGTGGGGGGGCTGCCGGGTCTGCAGTCAGCTCGATCAGCGGTGGCTCGCCGTCGACGCCGAGGGCTAGGCTTCCGTTCTCGCGCTGGGTCGCGCGAAGGCCGATTGCGCGCTCATAGAAAGCTCGCGATCGTTCTAGGTCGGCGACCGTCAGCCTGACGGTTCCGATCTCGGTTTCTGGTGCGATCGTCATTCGCGCTCGGGCGACCGTCGGCGGGTTACTCGACCGAGCAGGTGCCCCCGCCCGGCGCACCGGGGAGGCGCCCGAGGAGGTGAGCAAGCTGTTCGATCTCCCCCGTACTGAAGTGCGCGAGGAACAGCCGGCGGATACCGGCGATGTGGGTCATGCCGGCGTCGCGCAGCTTCACCAGTCCAGCGTCGGTCAGCCGAGCGTAAGACACGCGTGCGTCGCTCGCGCACGAGGCGCGTTCGATCAGTTCCGCGGTGACGAGCCCGTCGATCAGCCGTGTCACGCCGGAGCGCGTGAGCATCGTGCTCTCCGCCAGAGCCGACATCGGGAGCTTGTAGTCCGGAGCCTGCGCGAGGTAAAGGAGCACCTCGTAGTCGCGTGCGGTCAGGCCGTGCCCGGCGATGAGGTCAGCGTCAAGCTCGCGCAGGATCGAACGCTGGCTCTGGAGGTAACTCCGCCACGCCTCGAGGGATGATCCTTCCAATCCGCTGAAGCTCTTGGTCGTCATGACCGTGAATTATAGTTGATGAGTCAACGGGTCGCGCCGGTTTGCACTGATCGCGGCCCGTTGAGCGCTTGCCCGGCGCCGAGACCGGAGCCGCCCGTCAGCCGCGTGCGGCGTGAATCGGGGCGGGCAGCGGGTCAACCGAGTCGTGCGGGAGGGAGGCGAGGATCCTCTCCCGAGCAGCGGGGATCGTGGCACACAGCCGGTCGATCCCGAACGCGCTGAATGTAAGCAGCCGCATCGGAGAGCTTGCGATCACGCTGACGCGCTGAGGCTCGCTCGAGGCCGGATCGATCTCACCGAAGCAGTCGCCGGTGCCGATCGTGCGCAGACGATGATCACCGTGCCAGAGTTCCGCGTTGCCAGATCGGATCACGAAGAACGTGCCAATCGCCTCGCCCTCATGCACGAGACGCACGCCCGCGGAGACGTTGACGTCCAGGACGGGGCCTGCAAGCGAACGCACGTCGAGCGAGCGGATCGATCCGAATACCTGCATTGGCTTGGATTCGCTCGGGGCTAACACCGTCCAATGGACGCTATGGGTCGAATACCCCGCGGCAGCGCGACATTTCTCACATCAGCGGCCGTACATTCGTCGAGTCTGTGGCCATCGACTCATCGGCGAGTACGACGAACCTCGGCCGCGCCCAGCATCTCGGCGACCGTCGACGCGCGCGACACCGAGTGCGGCGCGAGGACAGCTGCGATCGGTGCCACCTCATCGAGCGCGCCGGTCGCGACGGCGATCACGAGGTCGTGGGCCTCGTCGTTGGTGAGCGTGAGCCGGAGGCCGTTGATTCCGAGAAACGCGACCGTCGCGGCGAGTGCGAGTCGTTTGTTGCCGTCGACGAGCGCGTGGTTGCGCGCGAGCGAGTGCAACAGCGACGCGGCTTTTTCATGGATGCTCGGATATGCGTCCTCGCCGAACGCGGACGCCTGCGGCCGGGCCAGCGCTGACTGCAGGAGCCCAAGGTCGCGAACGACAGGATCGCGCTTCCCAATAGCTGCGGGCGCCGACCCTCCGATCCCCGGCGTGAGCCGGCGGTCGGCCGGCTCTCTCAGCTCGCCATCGGGCCCGGCGTTCGGGCTCGTTGCATCCCGGGCCTGCCAGGGCGTCAGCCGCGTAACAAGCATCACGACGCACACCGGAAATTGGCGACGACTGGAAGTAGGCGAATCCCAGCAACGACCGAAGTGGACGATGCTGGGCTCGAACCAGCGACCTCCGCCTTGTCGAGGCGGATTGGCGTGGTCAGGACGTAATAGGGCAGGTCAAGAAAAGCTAGTAGATGCAGGCGATTCCAGGGATCGGCCTGACCTGCGTTTGCCGGAGTGATACGGCTGATTTCGATGCTGAGGGCCGCACTGAGGACGCAGCGCTGGCGGGTCATCAGCAGCCGGTGGCGTGATCCAGTGCGTGGCAGACTTCGGCCAGCCTCTCGGGGCTGAGCGAGGTGATGAGGTCGCCGAGGCAGCCCTTCGGGAGCGAGGCGACGTTGTCAGCATTGAGAACGCACGGCCGAGGCATTCCATCCTCTGGACCGAGCTCGACCGCGGTCGGCAGCCCACGGATGTTCGTAGTTGCGAGAACGACGAAGACGGCATTGAGGCGATCGATCGCCTCGTCGCGGGTCAGCACGAGGACGGGCCGCCGCGGCCAATCGGGATGAACGGCCCAGCGGACCTCGCCGCGCTTCACCAGGGCTCGTGCCCGGCCGCCTGCTCCTCCGTGGCCAGCCGCCGCATCGTCTCCGCGCCGCTCACCTCATGCAGCTGGGAGAGGTCGCCCCATTCGTCGACGGTGTCGTCGCTCTCAGCAGCACGGAGAGCGCGCTCAGCCTGCTCCTCGCTCCAATGAGGTGCGCGTTGTAGGAGCTTTTCCTTCGCGGTCATGGCAAGTGAAAAGCGTACAGCGCGGGGTCACAACCTCGACCGTCAGCGCTCATTTGTGGTCCAGTTTGAATCGCCGGGTGGGGACGCACTGAGGACGCACCCCGCAGATCGGCGATCACCGGAAGTAGGCGAATCCCCAGCAACGACCGAAGTGGACGATGCTGGGCTCGAACCAGCGACCTCCGCCTTGTCGAGGCGGCGCTCTCCCAGCTGAGCTAATCGTCCGGGGCGTCAAATGTACCAGCGGTTCGTGCCTCGCTCGCCTAGCATCCACGGCTCGATGGACTACGAGCTGCCCGACGGCACCATTCTGGCCTTGCCCCACGACGCCACCGGCGCTGACGCCGCGGCCGCGATCGGGCCAGGACTGGCGCGGGCGGCCCTCGCCGTCGCGATCGACGGCGAGGTTCGCGATCTCGCACGCCCGCTGCCACCCGGCGGTGGCGGGCTCGAAGTGATCACCGAGAAGAGCGGCCCCGACGCGCTGGCTCTGATTCGCCACGACGCCGCTCACGTGCTGGCGGCTGCCGTGATGGAGCTCTACCCGGGGGTGAAGATCTCGATCGGCCCACCGATCGAAGACGGCTTCTACTACGACTTCGAGTTCCCCGACGGGGTCTCACTTTCCGACGCGGACTTCGAGCCGATCGAGGCAAGGATGCGGGAGCACATCGCTGCGGACGAGCCGTTCGTCCGCCGGGATGTCACGGTAGGCGAGGCGCTCGAACGCTTCCGCGCCGAGCACCAGGACTACAAGGTGGAGCTGATCGAGGATCTCGTGCGCGACTCCGATCCAGACCACCCGCTCGACACGGTCTCGCTGTACACGAACGGACCGTTCACGGATCTCTGCCGTGGTCCGCATGCCCCAAGCACGAAGAGGATCAAGTCCTTCAAGCTCCAGTCCGTGGCGGGCGCCTACTGGCGTGGTGATGCGCGCAACGCGATGCTGACGCGTATCTACGGGACCGCGTTCTTCTCCGCGCGCGAACTCGACGAGTATCTCGAGCGGCTCGAGCGGGCACGGGCCAACGACCATCGCCGGCTCGGACCCCAGCTCGGCCTGTTCTCGTTCTCCGAGGTCGCGCCCGGCTCAGCTTTCTGGCTGCCGGCCGGCACTCGCGTCTACAACGAGTTGGTGACGCTGAGCCGCGAGATGGGCGAGCCCCGCGGCTACACCGAGGTCAAGACGCCCCAGCTTTTCGACAGCTCGCTGTGGAAGACCTCAGGCCACTGGGACAAGTACCGCGAACACATGTTCATCACGGAGTCAGAGGGGCGATCGATGGCGATCAAGCCGATGAACTGCCCGGGCCACTGCCAGCTCTACTCGCTCCAGCACCACTCCTACCGCGACCTTCCGGCTCGCTACTCCGAGCCCGGCCTGCTGCACCGCAACGAGCCGAGCGGCACGCTGCACGGCCTGCTCCGTGTGCGCCACTTCGCGCAGGACGACGGCCACATCTTCTGCACCGAGGATCAGATCCAGGACGAGGTTTCCGGCTGCCTCGAGTTCGCCTTCGCCACGTACGAGATCTTCGGCGTCGAGGTGCGGCTCGAGCTCTCGACCCGTCCCGAGGTGCGGATCGGCGACGACGCGCTATGGGACCGCTCCGAGGCGGCGCTGATCGAGGCGCTCGAGAGCCGTGGTCTCGCCTACGATCTCAACGAGGGCGACGGGGCTTTCTACGGCCCTAAGATCGACTTCCACATGACCGATTCACTCGGGCGCTCCTGGCAGCTCGGGACGGTCCAGCTGGATTACAACATGCCCGCGCGGTTCGGCCTGACGTACACGGGCGCGGACAACTCCGAACACACGCCCGTGATGATCCATCGCGCGATCATGGGCTCCTATGAGCGCTTCATCGGGATCCTGCTCGAGCACCTCGAGGGCGAACTGCCGGTCTGGCTCGCACCCGTCCAGGCGATCGTGCTGTCGATCTCCGACCGCCATGCCGGCTACGGGGGCGAGGTGCTCACGCGCCTGCGCGAAGCCGGTGTTCGCGGCGAGCTCGACGACAGGGTCGAGTCCGTCGGTCGCAAGATCCGCGACGCTGAGCTACGCAAGATCCCATACATGCTGATCGTCGGCGACCGCGAACGCGAGGCCGGCGAGATCGCGCAGCTGCGCGAGCACGGACGGGGCGATACGGGATCGGTCACGATCGACGCATTCACCGCGCGAGTTCGGGCGCAGACAACAAATCGCTCAGCGCGGTGAGCCGCCGCTATACTCCGCCATGTTGATCCAAGTGCGTAATCACACACGGCTCGGCGTCGCTTGACGCAGCGTCGACATCGCAGCTAGTGCCGGTCCCTCGTAGGTTCGATCGGCGTCCGCCGGACCGCGATACGACTCGTATCAACGACCGTATTCGTGTGCCTGAGGTGCGGCTCGTAGGCGAGGACGGAAAGCAGATCGGCGTCGTCAAGACCGTCGATGCGCTGGCTTACGCGCAGGAGCGCGATCTCGACCTCGTCGAGGTAGCCCCCGACGCTCGCCCTCCCGTCTGCCGCGTGCTCGACTACTCGAAGTACAAGTACGAGCAGGCGCAGAAGCAGAAGGCCGCGCGCAAGCACCAGCAGCAGATCACGATTCGCGAGATCAAGTTCCGCCCCAAGATCGCGCAGAACGACTACGACACGAAGAAGGGTCATGTGACCCGGTTCCTGCGCGGCCACGACAAGGTCAAGATCACGATCATGTTCCGCGGGCGCGAAGTAACCCATCCCGAGCGCGGGACCGCCCTGCTGGACCGGCTCGCCGGCGAGCTCGCCGACATTGCGGTGATCGAGCAGACCCCGCTGCAGGACGGCCGAAACATGACGATGCTGCTAGCACCGTCGAAAGCGGTGCTTGCGGAGGAGCGCGGCAAGGCGGGCACCGATGCGAAGCCGGCCGATAACGGCTCCGCGCCCGCTGCGGCGTCCTCGGCCCCGCCGGCGGACGACGCGGCGCTCGCCGACGAGCCCATCTCTGCGGCTGAAGCGCCCGCCGATGAAGCAGCCCCCACGGCTGAAGCGGCGCCCGCGGCTGAAGCGGCGCCCGCGGCTGAAGCGGCGCCCGCGGCTGACGAGGCCTCGGCCGATGACGCAGCCCCAGCGGCCGAAGCGGACGCTGCGGTCGCGGAGCCGCCTCCGGCCCGGACCGACGCCACCGTCACCGCCAAGCCGGCGGCGGCCACGCGCCCCCGCGGCTAGAGCGCAGCCACCGCCCGGCACCGGCGCATTTGGCTCTGCCAAATGCGCCAATGGTCCGCAGGACCACCAGGGAATCTGGCTCTGCCAAATTCCTCAAGTGCCCGAAGGGCACCAGGCTCTGCTTTACTAACCGCTCCCGATGCCGAAGATGAAAACCCATTCCGGCGCTAAGAAGCGCTTCAAGATCACCGCCACCGGCAAGGTGCGCGGACGCAGCGCGTTCTCGAGCCACATTCTCGAGAAGAAGTCCCCCAAGCGCAAGCGGCGTCACGCGGAGCCCGCGGTGATCTCGAAGCACGACACGCCGCGGGTGAAGGTTCTGCTCGGAGTGAAGAAGAAATGACGCGCGTCAAACGTTCCGTTCACGCGCGTAAGAAGCGGCGTGCGACGCTCGAGCTCACGAAGGGCTTCCGTGGCGACGCGAGCAGGCACTATCGTGCCGCGAAGGAGGCCCTGCTCAAGGCCGACCAGTACCGGTACCGGGACCGCCGGAACCGCAAGCGTGACTTCCGCCGTCTGTGGATCACACGCATCAATGCCGCCGCGCGGATCAACGGCCTCTCGTACTCACAGTTCATGCACGGTCTGCAGCTCGCCGGCGTCGAGCTCGACCGGAAGATCCTGGCGGACATGGCAGTCCGCGACGCCGACACGTTTCGACGCTTTGCCGACCGCGCCCGTGAGGCGCTGGCGGCCGGCTGAGCGACCAGACCGACCACCAGCATCGCCCCGGGCGCCACTCCAGACAGGAGGGCGCCCTTTTTTGTTTCCAGATGAGCGAATACGTGACCGACAGACGAACCTCAGCCCCCGGCATCCTTCAGCGCCTGCGCCTTGCAGGTCGGTTCGGCCGACTTGAACGCGGGGCTGTTGCGGTCGACGGAGCTGAGCGCGCTCAGGTATCCGGACGGGTTGCCCGCGTAAGCGCTCGGATCGGGGAATCCCGGTACGCCGTGCGAGCGCATGCACTGTGCGAGCACCTCGGCTTCCTGAAGACGCTGGGAGCGCTCGGCCGGCGTCAGGCTGGTGGCGTTCGGGAACGCCTTTCTGATCTCGGCCATGCAGGCCTGCTCCGCGGCCTGCACCTTGACCTGCGGGTAGCCGGCGATGACGGTCAGCATCCTCAGAACCGAGCCTCTCGTGGCGGTGGGGTCGGGGACGTCGATCCCCTGGCCGCGCATGCACTTGGCGGCCGCGACGCGCGCGCCGACGAGCTTGGCCGCATTTGTGGATCCGGAGGACGCCGCCGCTGCGGCCGTGGTCGTGGAGCTCGGGCTGCTCGACCCGCACGCGCCAAGCAGGCCGCACAGAGCGCAAATCAGGCACAACATCGCGAAGCGATGCATGGCGGTCGTTCCTTTCCTCTGTCGCATGTGAGCGTACCCAAACGTTGACGATTTCAAGCCAACACAACCAGCGGCTCAAGGACGTCCGGAAGCTTCGCCAGCGCCGGCGCGAGCGCGAGCGTTCAGCCCGCTTCGTTGCCGAAGGCGAGGACCTCTTGGCCGCCGCCGACGCGGCCGGTTGGCCGGCTCTCGAGCGCTTCTGCGCCGCGGGGAGTGGACTTCCCGGGGTTGAGATCGAGCCATCGGCGCTTGCGTCCGTCTCAGGGCTGGCTTCCGGTACACGGACGCTCGCCGTCTACCCGGAGCGCTGGGCGCCGGCTCCGACGGGGCCACTGTGCGTCTACCTGCACGGGGTCAGCGATCCGGGCAACGTCGGCGCCGTGCTGCGCTCGGCCGAGGCGTTCGGAGCGTCGTGTGTGGCAGTCGGCCCCGGGACCGCTGATCCGTATAGCCCGAAGGCCGTGCGCGCCAGCATGGGGGCGATCTTCGCCGTGCCGGTCGCGCGCGCGGCCGAGATCTCCGAGCTCCCAGGCGAGACGATCGCCCTGGTCGCCGGAGCGGGGAAGCCGCTCGCCGCGCTCCGGAACTCCGAAAAGGCTCCCGGCCGGAACGTGATGCGAGTTAAGCCGGTATATGCGGCTCAACTCGCATCACGTCCCCCCGTCGCGCCCGCCGCCACCGCCGCGCCCACCACCGCCACCACCCTCCTCATCGGTGCCGAACGCGAGGGGCTGCCAGAAGCGCTCATCGCACGGGCCGACCGCGTCGCGCACATACCGATCGCAACGAACTCGCTCAACGCTGCGATGGCCGCCACGGTGGCGCTGTATGAGCTGACTAGGATGCCGCCCGCATGATCGAGCGGATCGAACAGCTGAAGCGCGAGGCCGAGGAGGCGATCGCCGCCGCGGACACCACGAGCGCGCTCGAAGAGCAAAGGATCCGCTATCTCGGGCGCAAGGCGGAGCTGCCGAACCTGCTCCGCGGCGTTGCTGAGCTGCCGCCCGAGCAGCGCGGGCCTACCGGTAAGGCCGCCAATCAGGCCCGTCAGGCGCTCGAGCAGTTGATCGAGCGCCGCGCCACCCAGCTCGCGACCGCCGAGCTCGAGCAGCGGCTCGAACAGGATCGCGTGGATGTGACGCTCCCCGGCGACCCGCTGCCGGACGTCGGTCGCCTGCACCTCCTGACCAGTACCCGCCGCGAGATCGAGGATGTCTTCATCGGCCTCGGGTTCAGCGTCGCCGAGGGCCCCGAGGTCGAGCTCGTCTACTACAACTTCGACGCACTCAACCACGATGTCACCCACCCCGCGCGCGGCCGCACGGACACCTTCTACGTGAAGGACGACGTCGTCCTTCGCACCCACACCTCGCCGGTTCAGATCCGCGCGATGGAGCTGCAGCCGCCGCCGATCTACATCATCATGCCCGGCCGCGTCTACCGCCGCGACTCGGACGCGACCCACACACCCCAGTTCCACCAGATCGAGGGGCTCGCCGTCGACGACGACATCACGCTCGGGGACCTGCAGGGCACGCTGCTCGCGTTCGCCCGGGCGATCTTCGGGGAGGAGCGCAAGGTGCGCCTGCGCCCGCACTTCTTCCCGTTCACCGAGCCGAGCGTCGAGGTGGATGTCTCGTGCTTCAACTGCGTCGACGGCGTGACCGCAGATGGTCAGCGCTGCCCGCTGTGCAAGGGCACATCGTGGATTGAGATCCTCGGCGCCGGGATGGTCGACCCGAACGTGTTCGGTTACGTGCGCGAGCACGGCTATGACCCGGAGCAGATCCAGGGGTTCGCGTTCGGGATGGGGGTCGAGCGGATCGCGATGCTCCGGCACGGCGTGCCTGACCTGAGGCTCCTGTACGACAACGACATCCGCTTCCTGGAGCAGTTCGGCTGATGCGCGTTCCGCTCGAATGGCTGTACGAATACTGCGCCCCGCCGTTGGACGCGCGCGCGCTCGCCGATCGCCTGGCGATGACGGGGACCGAGGTCGAGCGCGTCGAGCATCACGGCGTCGGCGCGCTCGACCGTTTCGTCGTCGGCCACGTGCTCGAGGCCGCGCGACACCCGAACGCCGATCGCCTCAGCGTCTGCCTGGTCGATGTCGGCGACGGCGAGCCGTCGCAGATCGTCTGCGGCGCGCCGAACGTGCGCGCCGGCCAGACGGTCGCGGTCGCCCGGCCTGGGTCGATCATGCCCGACGGGACGAAGCTGGGGGCAGCCAAGCTTCGCGGGCTCGAGTCCCAGGGGATGATCCTCGCCGAGGACGAGCTCGCGATCGGGATCGAGCACGGCGGGATCATGGTGCTCGCCGACAGCAGCCTGAAGCCCGGAGATCCCCTCTCACAAGTGCTCCCGCTCGCGACCGACGTCCTGGTGCTCGAGATCACGCCGAACCGGCCCGACTGCCTCGCCATCTTCGGCGTCGCCCGTGAGGCGCACGCCGCGACCGGTGCGCCGCTGGCGGAGCCGCCGTGGGCGAGCGACCCGGGGTCACCAGGGTCGGTCGAGGCCGCGAGCGTCGAGGTCCTCTGTCCCGATCTCTGTCCCCGCTTCACCGCCCGCGTGTTCGAGAACGTGACGATCGGGCCTTCGCCACCCTGGCTGAAGGCGAGGCTGATGGCGGCCGGGCAGCGCCCGATCTCGAACGTCGTGGACATCACCAACTACGTGATGCTGCTGACCGGTCAGGCGCTGCACGCGTTCGACCTCGACCGGGTCGCGGGGCAGCGGCTGGTCGTCAGGCGGGCACACGACGGCGAGCCGGTCGACACGCTGGACGGCCAGACCCGGCTGCTCGACGGCGAGATGGTCCTGATCGACGACGCCGAGGGCCCGACCTCGATTGCGGGGGTGATGGGTGGCGCCCGCTCCGAGGTCGCCGACGACACCACGCGTGTGCTGATGGAGGCGGCCACCTGGAACGGGCCTAACATTCACCGGACCTCCTTGAAGCTCGCCCTGCGCAGCGAAGCCTCGTCCCGGTTCGAGAAGCAGCTCCAGCCCGAGCAGACACTCCAGGCCCAAGCGATCGCGACGCAGCTGATGATCGAGCTCGCCGGGGCGACCGTGGCGCCAGGAACGATCGATGTCGGCGGACCCGGACCGGCGCCGATCGTGATCCGCCTGCGCGATGCGCGCGTGAGCGGTCTGCTCGGAGCGCCGATCCCCAGAGCCCGCTGCGCCGAGATCCTCGGCGCGCTCGAATTCGGCGTCGCCGACGCCGAAGACGGGCTGGACGTCACCGTCCCTGCATTCCGCCGCGCGGATGTAACTCGCGAAGCGGACCTGATCGAGGAGGTGGCGAGGATCGATGGCCTCGACCGGCTACCCGCGACACTGCCCTCGCGACACGGCGCCGCCGGCCGCCTGACGCCGCGTCAGCTGCTTCGCCGCCGCGCCGCCGACGCGCTTGCGGCGCAGGGGCTGCACGAGATCGTCGGTTGGAGCTTCGTCGCCCCGGAGCTCGCCGATCGTCTGAGGTTGCCGCCTGGTGACGATCGCCGCAAGGAGGTCGAAGTGGAAAACCCGATGTCGGTCGAGCAGTCGCGGATGCGGACGATGCTGCTCGGTTCGCTGCTCGATGCGGCGCGGTACAACCGCGCTCACGGCGCCGCTGGTGTGCGGCTGTTCGAGGCGGGCGCGGTCTATCTCGCCGGCGCCGACACCGAGCCGCTCCCGAGCGAGCCCTATCACCTCGGTGCGGTTCTGATCGGCGCGGCTCGGCCTGCGACCTGGCGCGATCCCGACCCGAGGCCCTCTGACTTCTTCGCCGCCAAGGGGGCGCTGACCGCGTTGCTGTCGACGCTGCGTGTGCCATTCACCGTGGAGGCGGCGCACGAGCCGTTTCTGCATCCGGGGAGGAGCGCCGCCGTGCTGGTCGGGTCGGCAAGCGTCGGCTGGCTCGGTGAGATTCACCCCCTTGTCGCGAGCGAGTGGGGGATGGCCGAGGCCGTCGCGGGCTTCGAGCTGGACCTCGATCGGGTCGCCGAGCACGCACCCGTCGCGGCGACTTACGACGACGTCACCAGCTTCCCCGAGCTGCGTGAGGACCTCGCCGTGGTCGTGCCGGACGGCGTCAGCGCCGCCGAGGTGCTCGCCGTCGTCCGCCGGTCCGGCAAGCCGCTACTGGCGGCGGCGGAGGTGTTCGACGTGTATCGCGATCCTGAGCGCATCGGCGCGGGGAAGGTCTCGCTTGCATTGCGCCTGTCCTTCCGCGGGCCGGACCGGACACTGACCGATCAGGAGGTGGCTGAGCGCAGGGGCCGGATCGCGCGGGCGCTCGAGGAGTTGGGGGGGAGCATCCGTGTCGCATAGGGTGTCGGTGATCGGTGCCGCCGGGTTCGGTGGCGCGCTGACGGCGCGCCTGTTGTACGCGCACCCCAGCTTCGAGCTGGTCGCGGTCACCGCGCGTTCTGACGTCGGGCGCCGGCTTGACGACCTCTACCCCCATCACCGCGTACCACTCGTGCTCGAAGAGCTCGATCTGGACCGGCACGCCGAGGTCGACGCCGCGGTGGTCGCCTATCCGCACGGTGCTTCGGCCCCCGTGGTCTCGGCGCTGCGGGAGCGCGAGGTTCGCGTCGTCGATCTCAGCGCGGATTTCCGCCTTCGCGATCCGGCTGTGTACGGCGAGTGGTATCGCGAGCACCTCGCCCCGCAGCTGCTCGACGATGCCGTTTACGGGCTCCCCGAGCTTTACCGGCACATGCTGCGCGGCGCCGACCTGGTGGCCAACCCTGGCTGCTATCCGACCGCGTCGCTGCTGGCGCTCGCCCCGCTAGCGCGCGCCGGGCTGATCGGCGACATCGTGATCGACGCGAAGTCGGGGGTCTCCGGCGCCGGACGTGCCGCCACCGAGAAGACCCACTTCGTGACCGTCGACGAGAACGTCAGCGCGTACTCGGTACCACGGCACCGCCACACGCCGGAGATCGAGCAGGAGCTCGCCGCGCTGGGGGCGGAACTGCGGGTCACCTTCACGCCCCACCTGGTCCCGCTCGATCAGGGAGAGCTTGTCTCCTGCTACGTGACCGTGGCCGGCGACCTCGATTCGGATGAGCTCGCCGCGCTCTACGGGGCTGCGTACGACGATGAGCCGTTCGTGGAGCTCGCCGCGCGGCCTCCCGGCGTCCGCGACGTTCGCGAAACCAACTTCTGCCGCATTTCGGTCCACCGCGACGACCGCACCGGACGCGTGATCGTGTTCGCCGCGATCGACAACCTCTGGAAGGGCGCCGCCTCGCAGGCGGTCCAAAATCTCAACCTGATGTTCGGCTTACCGGAGAGGGAAGGGATCTCATGAACGAGGACGGCGGATCGCAGGCACCCACGGCCTCATTCTTCTCTTCACGCTGGGTTCAGCGACCCGGGCACGTCTCGGAGCTCGGCATCGGACTGCCCTTGGGATTCCGGGCCGCCGGCGTGGCTGCGGGAATCAAGCCGAGCGGCGGGCTCGATCTCGGGATGATTGTGTGCGACGAGCGGGCGGTGACGAGCGCCGCACGGTTCACGCGCTCCGGGGTGCTGGCTGCGCCGGTCCTGCTGACGATGGAGCGCTGCCGGCTCGACGGCCTGCGCGCCGTCGTCGTCAACGCCGGCAACGCCAACGCCGCCACCGGCCGGCGTGGACTGGATGATGCCGCCAAGATGCAGGGCGCAGGGGCCGTGGCCGCGGGAGTCGGCGAGGACACCGTCGCGGTTGCGTCGACCGGGGTGATCGGCGAGTCGCTGCCGATGGAATTGGTGGTTCGCGGGATCCTCGGCGCCGCGCGTGCCCTGCGGCCCGATGGAGATCTCGACTTCTCGGGGGCGATCCAGACTACCGACGCGTTCGATAAGCGCGCGTCGCTGGCGGTCGCGCTCGGCGGCGGCACGGTTCGGCTGAGCGCCCAGGCCAAAGGCGCAGGGATGATCTCGCCCGGCTTCGCGACACTGCTGTGCTTTGTGCAGACCGATGCCGAGCTCTCGCCGCAGACGTGCGATCTGCTTCTGGGCGTCACGGTGAAGCGCTCGTTCGAGCGGATCAGCGTCGACGGCCAGCTCTCGACGAATGACACGGTCATCCTGCAGGCGAGCGGTGCCTCTGGCGTCCGGGTGGAGTCCGAGAGCGACGACGAGATCCGCTTCGGCGAGGCGCTCGATGCCCTCCTGCGCCAGCTCGCACTGCTGATCGTGCGCGATGGCGAAGGGGCGCGGCGGGTCGGACGGGTCGTCGTCCGCGGTGGCAACATCGAAGCAGCCTGGACGGTGGCACGCGCAGTTGCGAACTCGCCGCTGGTGAAGACGGCGCTCCACGGCGGGGACCCGAACTGGGGCCGCATCGCTCAGGCGGTCGGGATGGCGCTACCGGGCACCGCGCCGCTCGCCCTCGACATCGCGATCGAAGGTGTCCCGGTGTGCGCAGGCGGCGGTGCCGTGCGGTTCGACCGCGCCACGCTCGAGATGGCCGTGTCGCGCGCCGAGGTCGAGTACGAGATCGGCCTGCCGGGCTCTGGCGCCGAGACCGAGCTGTTCTTCTCCGACCTTGGTCACGGCTACGTGACGATCAACGCGGAGTACACGACATGACCAAGGTCGCAACCTTTGGTCACGGCTACGTGACGATCAACGCGGAGTACACAACGTGAGGGATGTCGCAACCCTCCTCGAGGCGCTTCCGTATATCCGTGAGTTCCATGGCAAGACCGTGGTGATCAAGTACGGCGGTGCAGCGATGACCGATGCCGCGCTGAAGGAGGAGTTCGCGCGGGATGTCGTCCTGCTCAAGTACGTCGGCATGAACCCGGTAGTCGTCCACGGCGGCGGCCCGGAGATCACCAGCTTCATGGAGCGACTGAACCTTCCGGTCGAGTTCGTGGACGGCCTGCGGGTCTCCGACGAGGCCACCGTCGAGGTCGCGAAGATGGTGCTGGTCGGAAAGGTCAACAAGGACATCGTCCTGCGGATCAATCGTCACGGGCAGCCCGCCGTGGGGCTCTGCGGCGACGACGGCCTGCTCTTCCGCGCCGCCCGGCAGCAGTCGCCGAGCGGGCAGGACATCGGCTTCGTCGGCCGGATCGAGCGCGTCGACGTCGACGTTCTCAACCACGTGGCGCAGGACTACGTCCCGGTCATCGCGAGCGTCGGCGCCGACCGCGAGGGACACTCTTACAACATCAACGCCGACGAGGCCGCGGGTGCCGTCGCGAGTGCGCTCCGCGCTTACAAGATCGTGTTCCTGACCGACGTCTCCGGCTGGCTGCGCGACCCGTCCGACCTGGAGAGCGTCGTCTCTGAGGCCACCGCCACCGAGGTCGAGGCGGCGCTTCCGGCCGTCACGGGCGGGATGCGACCTAAGCTTGCCGCGTGCCTTGAAGCGATCCACGGCGGCGTCTCATACGCACACATCGTCGACGGGCGCGTGCCGCACTCGCTGCTGCTCGAGTTGTTCACCGACGCGGGGCAGGGCACCAGGATCGGCCTGGTGCACTAGAGATGTCGCTCGCCGATCTCCAGGAACTGGAGCGCGCCCACGCGATCCCGACCTATGCGCGCTTCCCGGTCGAGTTCGTCCGCGGCTCCGGCTGCCGGCTGTGGGACGTGGACGGGAACGAGTACCTCGACTTCCTCGCCGGCATCTCCGTGCTGAACGTCGGCCATTGCCACCCGCGTATCGTCGCGGCGGTGTGCGAGCAGGCGGGCCGGCTGCTGCACGCGACCAACCTCTACTACACCGCGCCCGCGCTGCGGCTGTCGGCGCGCCTGGCGGAGAGCTCGCTCGGAGGTAAGGTCTTCCTCTGTAACTCCGGGGCTGAGGCCAACGAGGCTGCGATCAAGCTCGTGCGCCGCGCGCGCCCCGGTGGTGACGTCGTTGTCGTTCAGGACGCCTTCCACGGGCGGACTTACGGGGCGCTGTCGGCGACACCGCAGGAATCCAAGCAGGCGCCGTTCGCCCCACTCGTGCCCGGATTCGTGGTCGTCCCGAAGGACCCGGCAGCGCTGGAAGCGGCCGTCAGCGAACGGACCGCGGCGGTGCTGCTCGAGCCGATCCAGGGAGAGACGGGAATCAACATCCTCTCCGAGGAGCTGCTCGAGACAGCGCGCGGGGCGTGCGACCGCGCCGGTGCCGCGCTCGTGTTCGACGAGATCCAGTGCGGGATGGGTCGGACCGGGACGCTATGGGCCTACGAACAGACCGGCGTCGTGCCGGACGCGATCACGAGCGCGAAGGCGCTCGGCGGCGGCCTGCCGATCGGGGCGCTGGTGACGGGGGAGCGCCTCGCCGATGTGTTCCGGCCCGGCGATCACGGCTCGACTTTCGCCGGCGGCCCCGTCGTCGCCTCAGCCGCTCTGATCGCGCTCGAGATCTGCTCCGACCCCGCACTGCTTGAGAACGTACGCGACCTCGGCGAGCGGTTCACAGCAGGGCTTCGCTCGCTCCCGTACGCGGCAGCCGTCAGAGGGCGCGGATTGATGCTCGCGATCGACCTGGCGGACGGTCGCTCGGCGCCGGAGCTGGTGCGCCGGGCTCTGCTCGAGCAGAGGCTCGTGCTCAACGCGACGGGCCCTGCGACGGTGCGCTTCCTCCCGCCGCTGGTCGCGCAGGAAGCCGATGTCGACGAGGCCCTCGCGCGCCTGACGGCGCTCGCGTAGGACAATCGTCCGCCGCGTGGAAGACCGAGCGGAGTCGAGATGAACCTGGCCGGGACCGACCTGCTGCTACCAGACCGGATGACTCCGGTCGCGGCGATCGACGCGCTGAGCGCGAGGCTCACGCTGCAGGAAGGCGCCGGCGCGGAGCGCGACCTGCGCTTCTACGACACCTTCGATGGACTGCTGCACGCGGCCGGGCTCGCCTTTGTGCACGAGTCCGGGCGTGCGGTTCTGGTCGAGATCGAAGACGGCACCGAGCACGCCGGGATGCCGGTTGCGGATCCTCCTCGCGGCATCTTCGCGAACGAGCTCGCGCCCGGGCCGCTGCGCGACGCCGTGGCGGAGATCATCGAAGTCCGGGCGCTGCTGCCGCTCGTGCACATCCACCTTGCCGAGCGCTCGTTCGGAGTGCTCGACAGCGCGGCGAAGACGGTGGTGCGACTCAGGATTGACACGCCGACCGTGGTTGCGTCACCGAACCGGCAGCTGGCGCTCGCGCCGCGAATTCGAATCGCGGCGGTTCGGGGCTACCAGAAAGCGTTCGCCCGCGTGCGCGCGACGCTCGTCGACGACCTTGGCCTGAACGCCACCGATCGCTCCGTGCTCGACGACGCGGTGATCGCGACCGGTGCGCGGCCGGGAGGCGTCTCGTCGAAGATCGATGTTGCGCTTGCCCGCGATCAGCGCTCCGACAGCGCGGTCGTCTCCGTCCTGAGACGCCTGGCGGAGGTGATGGAGTCCAACCTTCCGGGCACGATTGCCGACGTCGACGCCGAGTTCCTGCATGACTATCGCGTCGCGGTCCGCCGCTCGCGGGCGGTGATGCGGGAGCTGAAGACGGTCTTCCCGCCTGAGCAGCTGGCGCGGTTCCGGGGGGAGCTTCGATGGCTGCAGCAGATCACGGGTCCCTCGCGGGATCTCGACGTTTATGTGCTCGACTTCGACCAGCTCCGCTCAGGGCTCGCGGAGCCGGGCAGATCCGATCTCGCGCCGCTGCTGCGGGTGCTACGTGACCGGCGCGTTATCGCTCATCGCGAGATGGTGCGCGCGCTGCGCACCGACCGTGCAGCGGAGCTCCGCGCCCAGTGGCCGGCGTTCCTGAGCGAGCTGATCACGCTGCCGGCGGACGACCGCCCTGACGCCATCCGGCCGATCGGCGAGCTCGCGGACGAGCGGATCAAGAAGGTCTACCGGCGGATGGTCAAGATGGGCGCTGCGATCGAAGACTCGAGCCCGGCCGAGGCGCTGCACGAGCTTCGCAAGCAGGGCAAGGAGCTGCGATACCTGCTCGAGCTGTTCGGGCTCCCGCTGCACCCCGGTGATGTCGTCAAGCCGCTCCTGCGTGCGCTCAAGTCGCTCCAGGACACGCTCGGGCGCCATCAGGACCGGGAGGTTCAGGTCGCCGCCCTACGCTCGTTTCGCGATGAGGTCTCGACGCTCCGTGGCGGCGCCGGGGCGCTGATGGCGATGGGCGTCCTGATCGAGCACCTGGGCGAGGACGAGCGGGCCGCCCGCGCCGAGTTCGCGGAGTCGTTCGCCTCGTTCGCCTCCAAGCCGCAGCGGACGCTCGTCAAGGAGACGTTCGGCGCGTGACCCGCGTACTCGCCACCTACAACATCAAGGGCGGCGTCGGCAAGACCTCGGCGGCGGTCAACCTGGCGTATCTGGCCGCCCGTGGCGGCGACAAGACGCTGCTGTGGGACCTCGATCCCCAGGGCGCGAGCACATATCTGTTCCGGGTCAGGCCCAAGGTGCGGGGCGGCGTCCGCAAGCTCGTGCGCAGGAAGTCCGATGTCGAGAACCTGATCCGGGGTACCGACTACGAGCGCCTGGACCTGCTTCCCGCGGACTTCTCCTACCGTCACATGGACCTCGCGCTCGACGCCGCCAAGCACTCGACCGATCGTCTCGCCCGGGTGCTCGAGCCTCTGCGTGGTCAGTACGAGTACATCTTCCTCGATTGCCCCCCGAGCATCTCCCTCGTGTCCGAGAACGTCTTCGAGGCAGCCGACGCGCTGCTCGTGCCGATCATCCCCGCCACGCTCTCCTCGCGCACCTTCGAGCAGCTCGAGGAGCTGGTGCGAGGAGGCCCGCAGGTGCTGGCCTTTTTCTCGATGGTCGAGGTCCGCAAGTCGCTGCACCGGGAGGTGATGGCGAAGCTACGGGCAGCTCACGTCACGATGCTGGGCGCAGCGATCCCATCCTCGGACGAAGTCGAGCGGATGGGAGTCGACCGGAACGTCGTCGCCGAGATCGCTCCAGGAGGCCGGGCCGCGATCGCCTACGAGGCGCTGTGGTGGGATGTGCGCAGGAGGCTGACCGGGCGGGGCCCGGGCGCCGCCGCTTAGCCGCACGCGTTCGCGGCCAGGAGCCCAATACTCTTCACCGCGTGCCCACCGATCCCCGTCCCGCTCGTACCGCCTCCTACCTGGCCGACCCGGCCGACGTTCACCGTGTGCTGCTGCTCTACAGCGGCGGCCTCGACACAAGCGTGATGCTCAAGTGGATCCAGGACCAGTACGACGCCGAGGTGGTCGCGCTGACGGTCAACCTCGGTCAGCCCGGCGAGGACTATGCCGTGATCGAGGGCAAAGCCCGGCAGCTCGGGGCGGTCGACTGCCACGTCGTCGACGCGCGCGAGGAGTTCGCGCACGAGTACGTGCTCCCGGCGATCAAGGCCAACGCGATCTACGGCCTCGGCTACCCGCTGTTCACCGCGCTCGGCCGGCCGCTGATCGCCAAGCTTGCCGTCCAGTACGCGCGCGCGACCGGCTGCGACACGATCGCCCACGGCTGCACCGGCAAGGGGAACGATCAGGTCCGGATCGAGGCTACGATCGCGACCCTCGCTCCCGAGCTGAAGGTGATCGCCCCCGTGCGGGAGTGGCAGATGGGGCGCGAGGAGGAGATCGAATACGCGCGTGAGCACGGGATCCCCGTCAAGGGGGGCACCGAGACGGCCCCGTATTCGATCGACGACAACCTGTGGGGCCGCTCGAGCGAGGGCCGCTGGATCGAGGAGCTCGACCACGCGCCCGAGGCAGACGTCTTCCAGCTCGTCACGCGGCCCGAGAAGGCGCCGGACGAGCCCGAGGTCATCGAGATCGAATTCGAGCGAGGCGTGCCTGTCGGCCTGAACGGCGAGCGGATCGAGCTGGTCACGCTGCTCGAGCGAGCTGCCGATCTCGGCGCTCGGCACGGTGTCGGCATCGTCGACCAGATCGAGGACCGGATCGTCGGCCTGAAGGTCCGGGACATCTACGAGATCCCTGCTGCCGCGATCGTGCTGCTCGCCCATCAGGAGCTTGAGCGGCTCGTGGGCACGATCCACCAGAACCAGTTCAAGCCCGCTCTCGATCAGAAGTGGGCCTACCTGGTCTATGCAGGCCTGTGGTGGGAGCCGCTTCGAACCGACCTCGACGCGTTCATGAACGTGGTCAACGAGCAGGTGACGGGAACGATCGGGATCAAACTTTTCAAAGGGCTTGCTCGCGTCGTCACGCGATCCTCGCCCAACGCCGTCTACGACGCGCAGCTGGCCACCTTCTCCGAGTCCGGCGGGCTGTTCTCCCATAACGCCTCACCCGGGTTCATCGAGCTGTGGTCGCTCCAGTCACGGTTGGCATGGCGCTTACGCAATCGCGACTCCGGGTAGCCTCACACACCAGATGGGATACAAGGTCCTCGGATTCGCCGTCTGGAACGGCGGCAAGTGGTACCTCCGCCGCCGCTACGGCGACAAGCCCCGGAAGCTGTTCGCCGCCGCCGTGATCGGCGTCGCACTGACCGGCGCAGCAGTAGCGCAACGCCGGGCATCAGTAGCGCAGCAGTAGGCATCGAACCCAGCCGATTCAACGCGTCCGGTCCACGGTCTAGCGTCCGGTCGCTCGTATGCGTAACCCGCTGAAGCGACCAGGAAACCTGCCACCGTCCGCGCCGGCGGGCGGGCCGGCGCTGCAGCTGGTCGGGACCGCGCCTGCCCCGACCGTCGCTGGGGACGTCCTGGTCGCCGAACGAGGTAAACGGCATGCCGAGCTGATGGAGCGGCGGGCGCTGCGCCGTGCCGACGATGCCGAGGCGGCGGCTCGCGAGGCGACGGCGCGTCTCGATCGTGTCGAGCTCGAGCTCGCGGGCGCGCGCCTCGAGGCGAGGGGACTGGGGGAAAAGCTTGAGCAGGCTCAGCGCCGGTGCTGCGAGGCGGAGCAGCTCGCTCACTCCGAACGCTCGTTGAGGCTCGAGCTCGGGCGCGACCATGCCGAGCGGCTCGAGCGCGACGAGACTGATGCGCGCGCTGCGCTCGACCTGCTCGAGGATGCGCAGGGCCGCGCGATCGAGCTCGCCCGCCAGGTTGCGATGCTGCGCCGCGCGGTGCAGGAGACGGGGGAGCCAGACCTCGCGCGCGAGAGCTTGGCGGTGGTCAAGTGGCCTTCGATGGCGCAGCGGCCCCCGGCCGGCGGGGGGGCTGTTCGAGCATTGCGTCAGGAGCCGGCCGGCGCGGTCGCGCCCGACCGGCTGGCCGCGGCGCTTCTGCGGCTGCGTCAGGAGTCGCCGCGGCCAGCCGCCGCGCAGAGCCGTGCAGTTCCCGAGCCGCGGCCGCTAGCTGCAGCGCGCTCGGTCGCTTCCCCGCCTCTCGCGCCTGACCCGCCCGTTGCCGCGCCACAGTCCGTCGGCGCGTGCTGGCTCGAACCCCCGCTGAAGCGGCTGCTCCGCGAGAGTCCAGAGACCGCCGGCATGGTCGTGGTTGCGCTGCTGCCCGCCCAGAGTATGGTCGCTGGTCCCGTTCGGTACGACCTCGCGCTTGGAGATGCGGGCTGTCTGGCCGTGACGGTGTTGGATGGCGAGGTTCGCATCGAGCATCTGAGCGAGCCGCGTCCGCTCGACGAGGTCGCGTTCCGGGTCGAGGGGGATCTCGCCGGCCTCGGACGACTGCTCATGTACGGCAGGCTACGGCGGCGTCTCTCTCGCCGGGTCGCCCGCGTGCGTGGCGACCGTGCCGCGCTGCGGGCGCTCGAGGACCTGGTTCGCGTGCGGGTCGGGCTACTCGAGCTGGACGGCGCTGGGCTGCGGATCGACCCCTGGCTCACGTTCACGCTTGTGGCGAGCGTGATCGACCCGTCGTGGACGCGCGGCGAGCGCTTTACGGTCGGCCACGAGTCTCGCGGCGGTGAGAACCGCGCATACCTGCTCGTGCGCGACGGCGAGCCCACGTCGGTCCTGCGCAAGGCGCCGCTCGGGCCCGTGGCGACCACGATCCGATGTCACCCAGATCAGCTGCTGACGCTGCTTGCCGGCGGATCCGCCGCCGAGGTCAGCGTCCTCGGCGCGACCGCACCGGTCGCGCTGCTGCGCGAATGGGTCGCCCGCGCCCAGCGCGGCGCGTGATCGCGGCCGGCGGCCAACCCCGTCCGCTCAGACGCCTATGCTGACCGAGCCCGGATGAGTCCAGCCTGCGCCCACCTTCACGTCCACTCCGAGTACTCGCTGCTCGACGGGGCCTGCAAGATCAACGACCTCGCCGAACGCGCGGCCGCATTCGATCAACCGGCGCTCGGACTGACCGACCACGGCGTGATGAACGGTGCGGTCGAGCTGTTCAGCGCCTGCCGCAAGCATGGGATCAAGCCGATCCTCGGATGTGAGGCGTACGTCGTCGATGACCACCGGCGCCGCGCTCCGGGGCGGCTCGATCGCTACCACCTGACGCTGCTGGCGGCCACCCAGGTCGGCTACCGGAACCTGGTCAAGCTCTCGTCGGCCGGCTTCATCGACGGCCTCCAGCGCGGAAAGCCATCGGTCGACCTTGAGCTGATGTCCCGCCACTCCGAAGGGGTCATCGCGCTCACCGGCTGTCTCGCGTCCCGCTTCTGCCAGAGCCTGATCCAGGGCAAGGCGGCACAGGCCAGAGCCCACGCCGACGAGCTGATGCAGACTTTTGGTGCGGAGAACGTCTACTTCGAGGTCCAGAAGAACGGCTTGGCTGAGCAGGAGAAAGCCAACGAAGGCATCGTCCGGATCGCCCGCGAGCTTGGGCGTCCCCTCGTCGGCACCGGCGACGTCCACTATCTACGGCGCGAGGATTATCACAACCACGCGGCGCTGCTGTGCGTGCAGACCAAGTCGACCCTGGCTCAGCCGAAGATCCGCTTTGAGACGAACGAGTTCTTCCTGCGCTCGAACGAGGAGATGTCCGATGCGTTCGCCGAGTGGCCCGAGGCGGTCGCTACCACGCTCGAGATCGCAGAGCGCTGCAATGTCGAGCTCGAGCTCGGCGGCCAGCTGATTCCCAGCTATCAGACGCCGGATGGCACCGCTGAGGGCGACTATCTGCGTGAGCTGGTCTCCGAGGGCCTGGCCCGCCGCTACGGCAGCCCGCCTCCGGCCGAGGCGATCGAGCGCATGGAGTACGAGCTCGGCGTGATCGACAGGATGGGATTTAACGCCTACTTCCTGATCGTGTGGGACTTCGTCAAGTACGCCAAGGACTCGGGGATCGCCGTCGGTCCCGGCCGCGGCTCCGCCGCCGGTTCGATCGTCGCCTACTGCCTGCAGATCACCGATGTTGACCCGCTCCGGTACGGCCTGCTGTTCGAGCGCTTCCTGAACCCAGAGCGGGTATCGATGCCCGACATCGACATCGATTTCTCGGTCCGCGGCCGCGAGCGTGTGATCCGCTACGTGACCGAGAAGTACGGCAAGGAGTCGGTGGCCCAGATCGTCACCTTCGGCAAGATGCTCCCGCGCGCGGCGACCCGCGACGCATCGCGCGTGCTCGGCCACGACTACGCAGCGGGTGATCGGCTCGCGAAGCTCATCCCCGATCCGATCATGGGCCGCTCGCCGAGCTTCGAGGACTGCCTGAAGCCGGGTCAGCCGCTCCGCGCCGAGATCGAACGCGACCCGACCGCGAACCAGATCATCGAGGTCGCCCGCGGACTCGAGGGGATCGTCCGTAACTCCTCGATCCACGCCGCCGCGGTGGTCATCGCTGACCGCTCGCTGACCGACATCGTCCCGCTCCAGCTCGCCGACGCGGGGACCGACGAGAACGGCGACCGGGTGTTCAGGACGGTGACCCAGTTCTCGATGAAGCCAATCGAGGAGATCGGCCTGCTCAAGATGGACTTCCTCGGTCTGCGCAACCTCGATGTGATCGAGGACGCGCTCGACATCATCGAGCGCTCGACGGGAGAGCGACCGGACATGACCACGCTCCCGCTCGACGACGCCAAGACCTACGAGATGATGGCCCGCGGTGACTCGGTCGGCGTCTTCCAGTTCGAGTCCGAGGGGATGCGGGAGACGCTCAAGAAGGTCAAGCCGAGCGAGCTCGAGCACCTGATCGCGCTCAACGCCCTCTACCGGCCGGGCCCGATGGAGCAGATCCCCACCTACACCCGCGGCAAGCACAACCCCGAGTCCGTGACCTATCCCGACGAGCGGCTGCGGAGCATTCTCGAGTCGACCAACGGCGTGGTCGTCTACCAGGAACAGGCGATGCAGATCTCGAAGTCGATCGCCGGCTTCAGTGGCGCCAAGGCCGACGACCTGCGTAAGGCGATCGGGAAGAAGAACCGCGAGGCGATGGCGAAGCTGAAGCCAGAATTCGTCGCCGGCTGCCGCGCATCAGGCACCGGCGAGGGGGTGATCGAATGGCTCTGGACGACCAACGAGCGCTCGGCCGACTACTCCTTCAATAAGTCCCACTCCGCGTGCTACGCGCTGATTGCCTATCGCACCGCCTGGCTGAAGGCGAACTACCCGGCCGAATACATGGCCGCCCTGATCTCCTCGGTGATGGACACGAAGGACCGGGTGCCGTTCTTCGTCGCGCAGGCCGAGCAGATGGGGATCGCGATCCTGCCCCCCGACGTCAACCTCTCCGACCACGAGTTCGTCGTCGTCGACAAGAACATCCGGTTCGGGCTCGACGCGGTCAAGGGCGTCGGTTTCCAGGCCGTCGAGGCGATCAAGCGCGGCCGCGAGGAGGCAGGGCCGTTCAGCGACCTGTGGGACTTCTGCGCCCGGGTCGATAACCGTGCCGTCAACAAGAAGGCGATCGAGGCGCTGATCAAGTGCGGCGCCTTCGGCTCCACCGGCGCGTCGCGCAAGGGCATGCTTGCCGTGCTCGAGCAGGCCCAGGCCGCCGGTCAGAAGAGCCAGCAGGACGCGCTGATCGGGCAGGGCTCGATCTTCGATCTCGAACCGGCGCCCGGTGTCGGTCCCGCCCGCCCCGGGTTGGCGGCGCCGAGCCGCCCGCCGATCCCCACCGAGGAGTTCGACCGGGCCAGCCTGCTGGCGGCCGAGAAGGAGTCGATCGGGTTGTTCATCTCCGAGCACCCGCTCAAGCAGGTAGGTGCGGCGCTTCGCGCCCGCGTCGACTGCGCCCTCGCCGAACTCTCAGGGCGCCGCGACGGCGACTGGGTCACGGTCGGCGGGATGATCACCCAGACCAAGAGGATCAGAACCAAGAAGGGCGACCCGATGATGTTCGCCACGCTCGACGACCTGGAGGAGTCGGTGGAGATGCTTGTGTTCGGGAAGCCGCTGGCCGCCGGGGAGGAGGCTCTGATCGCGGATTCGATCGTGGTGGTCCGCGGTAAGGTGGACCACAAGGACCGTGACAAGATCTGCCTTCTGGTTCAGGACGTGAACCGCTTCGAGCCGACCGTCGACGAGATCGCGGACGCTCAGGAGCAGGCGGGAAAGCCGCCGCCGTCGGTCGCGGCGCTGCGACTGCGGCTCGACGCTGCCCGGCTCCCTGCGAGTGCGCTCGGGGAGCTGAAGGACGTGCTCGCGGGCTTCCCGGGCGAGTCGGACGTCGTGATCGAGCTGCTCACCTCCGCCGGGCCGCGGCGCCTCAAGCTGGGTCCCAGCTTCCGCGTCTCCCGGAGCGTCAGCCTGCATGCCGAGCTCGACGCGCTGCTCGGCGCCGCGGCCCTGCATGAGACCGTCGCGTCCGCCTAGACGCTTGGACGCCTAGACGCCTAGACGCCTAGAGGCCGGGTTTCAGCGCCGCGAGCAGCGACTCGACCGCCCGTACCAGGCGATCGATGTCGAAGGACTCGGGCTCCTGGACGATCAGGCGCCCGAAGTACTCGCCGATCCCGATCAGCGCGTGTGACGTGATCTCCGTGTCGATCGCCGGGCCGCCGCGGAACGCGAGGCCCGTTTCGAGCATCGACGCGAGCCGGGATCGCACGAGCTCGCGGTCTCGCGCGATTCGCTCGCGGACGGCGTCAGGGGTTCCTTCGCGCCCAAGCAGGATCGGGCGCCAGGTCAGCGGATCGCCGGCCACGGTCTCGGCGAGGTGGCGCACGGCGCCGGCGATGAACACGTCAGGGTTCGCTCCGCTCAGATCCGTCGGCATCGCTTCCATCAGCTGCCGCAGCGCGCGCCGCTCCTGGCGATCCAGCAGGGCGTAGAGCAGCGAGCTCAGCCCGTCGAAGATTCCATAGACCACGGGGCGCGTAACGCCGGCCTCTCGCGCGATCGAGTCGATCGAGACTCCGGCGTAGCCATCGCGCGCGATGATGTTCAGCGCGGCGTCGAGCAGCTGCCGGCGCCGATCCTGAGGGGACATCCGAGGGGTGTATGGGCGGCGACGGGCTGCGGGCATCTCAGGGAGCATCAAATTGTGTGGAACAACCTGGACAAAATAATGCACAGGTGTAGTATTTGCGGTCGAGGGACTCTGGAACGGTCCAGAACTCGAGCATACGGAGGCATCGATGGCGCTGGCGCTGACAGTTCGCAAGCAGTTCGAGCCACATGAGGACTATGGCTTCTTCGGCCCCTGGTCGGTGACCTGGCGTGTATGGACCTACCCCACTTCGGTGACCGTCGGGTTCCAGCGCGCGGTGGTGGTGGAGGAGCTCGACCCGGCTCTGGTCGCCGCGGTCGATCAGACGGGCGCGGTCCGCAACCGCTCCCGTTCGCGATATGACCGCACGCTCCGGTACTTCGCGATGATCTCGCTCGGCGACTCGCGGTCGGCCGTCACAGCCTCCGACGTGCTCGTCAAGGTGCACGCCAAGGGCGTCGGGATCGAGCCCCTGAGCGGCAAGCCCTACGACGCGAACGATCCGAAGTCCCAGCTGTGGATCCATCTCACCGCCTGGCACTCGATCCTTTACGCCTACGAACGGTACGGACCGGGCAAGCTCTCGCCCGCGGACGAGGAGCGCTACTGGGCCGATTGCGCCGTCGCCGCGGAGCTGCAGACCTGCGATCCAGCTGACGTACCCCGCTCGCGCGAAGGCATCCGCGAGTACTTCGAGGCGATGCGCCCGCAGCTGGTCGGTTCTGACACCGCGCAATCGATGATGGACTATCTGTTGAACGCGAGGGTGATGTTCCCGCCGATCCCGTTCTTCCTCCGCCCCGGGGCGTGGGTGATCAACAAGGCACTCAGGTACGCCACGATCGCGACGCTGCCGCGGTGGATGCGCAAGATGGCGGGGCTGCGGCAGTCGCGACTCCTCGACGCGGCGATCATTCCCGTGATGAAGATCAGCTTCGCGGTGATCAGTACGAGCTCCCGGCTCGAGCTGCTCCTGCTGCCCCTGCTCTCTCCTTCGACCGTCACGGTTGCGGCTCCGGCGCTACTCCGGATTCCGCCGCAGGTCAGGGAGACGGTCACGCCTGCGCAGGCACGAGAGCGACATGGTTTCCTCCCGCCGCTCGAGGAGTACGCGCGCTTCCGCAAGCTGATCGATAGTAGGGCGGCGGCGAGGTCACAGAACGGTGCGCTTCAGGACCCGGGATCGGAGCCGCCGGTCGAGATCGACGAGTACGAGGAGATCCTGGGCCCCGTCGGGTAGTCGCGGACGGCGCTCGCGGGCCGAGCCGGCGGGCAGGAGCAGGCCGGCCGGCGGCGAACGACACTGTGTGAGCGTCAGCACGACTCGGGCCGGGGAGATCCGGCTCGCCGATTTCATCCTCGACTTCCTCGGCTATCTCGAGCTCGAGCGCGGTCTGTCGCGCAACACGCTCGAGGCGTATCGCTCCGATCTCATGCAGTACGGGGAGTTCCTGGATCGCTGCGGACTCGATCCGCTCGGCGTCACCCACACTGACCTGGCGGCGTTCGTGTCCGAGCTCGCTGACGGCAGGGACGGCCGCGCTCCGGTGGCGGCCGCGACCCTGCAACGGAAGGTCGCCTGCCTGCGCTCGTTCTACCGCCACCTCCGTCGCGATCAGCTGATCGTGCGTGATCCGACCGCCGAGCTGCGAGGTCCGCGCCGAAGCAAGCGCTTGCCCAAGGTCCTCTCCCGTGACGAGGTTCGGCATCTGCTCGAGCAGCCGCAGGGGTCCTCGCCGGCCGCGCTCAGGGACCGGGCGCTGCTCGAGACCATGTATGCGTGCGGCCTGCGGGCGTCGGAGGCGGTCTCGCTGGAGCTCGCGGAGCTCGATCTCGAGGGTGGAATCCTGCGCGCGCGCGGCAAGGGATCGAAGGAGAGGATCGTCCCGATCGGCACCGTGGCGATCGAGGCATTGCGCTCCTACGTCAAGCACGGGCGCCCGCGTCTGGTCGGGATCCGCGACGAGCGCCGGCTGTTCGTCAACCTCCGCGGCGCCGGACTCTCGCGGCAGGGCCTCTACAAGATCGTTCAGCGCCACGCGCTCACTGCCGGCCTCCAGGACCGGATGAGCCCCCACACGCTCAGGCACACCTTCGCCACTCACCTGCTCGCCGGCGGCTGCGATCTGCGCTCGCTGCAGGAGATGCTCGGCCACTCGGACATCGGCACGACCCAGATCTACACGCACCTGTCGACCGACCGGCTCCGCGACGTGTACTTCGACGCACACCCCCGCGCGCAGGTCTGAGCCGGCGCGGCGCCGGCCGGCGCCAGCCGCTTCGGCAGACAGATGGCAGAATCGCGCGATGCCGTTCAGACGACCGCTCGCCCCGATCTTGCTCGTGCTCTCGCTCGCGGTGCTCGCCGGATGCGGTGATTCCCGCGGCGTCGTGCCCGATCTGTCGCATTTCCAGCCGCCTCAGGGGATGACGAAGACCACATATCTCGCCGGAGGGGTGCGCTTCGAAGCCCCAGTCAATTGGGCGACGCAGACCGGAGCGCCTCCCCTGGTAGTGACTCTGGGCTCCGGCCCGGCGATCGTGACAGTCTGGCGCTATGAGCGGAGCAAGGGCCAGGCGCTGCCTGACAACGCCGCTTCGCTGCAGCAGGCCCGCACGGCACTGATCGCGGCCGCTGGTGCGCGTGACGGGAGCTTCAAGGTGATCTCCTCGGCGGTCATCGACCTTCACGGCGCACCGGGTGTCGAGCTCGACGCGCTCGAAACGATCCGTGGCGAGGTCCGCCGTGTTCGCTCAACGCACCTGTACAAGAACGGAGCAGAGCTCGTCGTCGACGAGTACGCGCCGGTGTCGCTCTTCCACGCGGTCGACCGCACCGTCTTCTCGCCGCTGCTGCATTCGGTTCGCATTGCTCGCGTGGGCAGCGCGTGAGCGCCGAGCGCGAGCGCAGGCGGGCATTCGTCGTCGTACTTGACGCCTGCGGCATCGGAGCGCTTCCCGACAGCGCCGCATACGGTGATGAAGGCGCGAACACGCTGGGACACCTGAGCGAAGCGGTGGGTGGCCTCGAGCTGCCGATGCTCGAAGCCCTCGGCCTGGGGTCAATCGTCCCGCTCGCCGGGCTGGTGCGGGCGGCGGACCCGGTGCTCCACGGGCGGCTGCACGCGCTCGGACCCGGCAAGGACTCGACCGCCGGCCACTGGGAGCTCATGGGCGTGGTCGCGCCCAGCCCTGCTCCCACGTATCCGGGCGGGTTCCCACCCGAGGTGATCGGCCGCGTACATGCCGTCGCCGGCCGTGACGTGATCTGCAATCGGCCCTATAACGGCATCGGTGCGATCGAGGACTTCGGCGAGGATCACGTCAGGACTGGCGCCCTGATCGTCTACACGAGCCAGGACTCGGTACTCCAGATCGCCGCTCACGACGACGTCGTTCCGCCGCAGGAGCTCTACGAGGCGTGCGCTCGCGTGCGGGCCGAGATGTCGGGTGAGCATGCGGTCGGCCGCGTGATCGCACGGCCCTTCACCGGTCCGCCTGGCGCGTTTACGCGCACCGAGGGGCGGCGCGACTTCGGGCTGCCGCCGCCGTCCCCCAGCTACCTGGAGGAGCTGAGCGAGTCCGGGGTGCCGGTTCATTCCGTCGGCAAGGTCGGCGAGCTGTTCTCGGGCACCGGAATCCTTCGCCAGCACGCGGGCGCCACCAACGCCACGGCGCTCTCCCAGACCACTGAGCTGATCGGCTCGCTCGATCGCGGGCTTGTGTTCACGAACCTCGTAGAGACGGACCAGGTCTATGGTCACCGGCACGACGTCGAGGGCTTTCACCGGGCTCTGCGCGAGATCGACACAGCCGTCGGCGAATGGCTCGCCATGCTCCGGATAGGTGATCTGCTGGTGCTGACGGCCGATCACGGCTGTGATCCGACAGCGCCCCACACCGATCACACCCGCGAGTACGTTCCGCTGCTCGCGATCTTCCCCGGGCATGGCGGCGCTCGCCACGACGGCCCGCTCGCCGATGTCGGCGCGAGCGCGCTGCGGTGGCTGGCGGGCCGTGACGCGCCCGACCTTCCCGGCAATCCTTTTCTCTGATGCCAGAGCTGCCAGAAGTTGAGACCATTCGCCGTCAGCTCGCTCCACACCTGGAGCGGCGGACGATCGTGCGCGCCGTGATCGACGACCCGCGATTCACGCGTCCGGTGGCGCCGTCCGAGGTCGAGGCCGGTCTGGCCGGCGCCACGATCGAGCGTCTCGGGCGCCGAGGCAAGTATCTGATCTGGTCGTTCACGGACGACCGGCACCTGCTCGTGCACCTGCGGATGACCGGCGCGCTGCTGTACGTGGAATCGCCCCGTGATCCTGCGGCCGCCCCGGTCGGGGTGGCCGCCGAGGTCACAGCCGGCGCAGCGACCGGGGCGGCCGCCCCAGCGCCGCTCCACGTTCGCGCCAGGTTCGAGCTCGACGATGGCCACCACGTCCTCTACGTCGACCCGCGGCGCTTCGGGACCGCGCAGCTGATCGACGGCACGCCCGCCCGCGACGCATACCTCGATCAGCGGCTTGGCATCGAGCCGCTGACTCCCGAGTTCACGGTCGAGCACCTGCGCGCGCTCGCCCGCGGCGTACGCGCGCCGGTCAAGGCGTTCGTGCTCGATCAGCGACGGATCGCGGGGGTGGGGAACATCTACGCCGACGAGGCGCTGCACCGGGCGGGGATCCATCCGCTCCGGCCCGCGGGTCGGCTGACCACCGCGCAGCTCGCAGCGCTCCGCGACTCGATCGAGGACGCGCTAAGCGCCGGAATCGAAGCCAAGGGGGCGACGATCGACGACTTCCGCCACATCGACGGAGCCACCGGGTCCTTCCAGGACCTCTTCCTCGTCCATCGCCGGGAGGGAGAGCCCTGCCCTAACTGCGGGACGTTGATCCGCAAGATGGTCGTCGGCGGCCGCGGGACGTACGTGTGCGAGCACTGCCAGCGCCGACCGCGCCGCGTGCAGCCTGTGGCGGCGAGCGCGGACCGCGCCGCTAAGCCGCCATCAGCTGCTTGAGCTTGCCGGTGTAGTCGGCCACCCGAAGCTCGTCGAAGCCGCCAAGGGTGAAGCCGTCGATCACGATCTGCGGGAAGGTGTACATCCCGGTAGTGCGCGCGAGCTCATCGCGACCGTCCGGGTCCATTGACAGATTGATCTCGTCGTACTCGATCCCGCGCTGCTTGAGCAGCGCCTTGGCTCCGGAGCAGTATGGGCATGGCTCAGAGGTATAAATGGTTACGCTTGGCACGGCTTCACAAAGTATAGTATGCCCGCGCCGCTAAGGACGGACGCCATCGTGTTGCGCTCTATCCGCTACGGGGAGGCGGACCGGATCCTCCATCTCTACACCCCGCACCACGGCCGTATCGGCGCGATCGCGAAGGGCGCACGCAGGACACGTAGCCGGTTCGGCGCCCGGCTCGAGCCGTTCTTCCACGTCAGCCTCGTCCTGCACGAGGGGCGTGGCGACCTGTTCACGGTCACAAGCGCAGACACGCTCAGCACGCACGGCTCAGTTCGTGACCACGCGTCGACGCTCGATGCCGCCTCGCGGGCATGCGACGCGGTCGCGAGGATGTTCGAGACCGGCGATCCGCACCCCGAGGTGTTCGGTCTGCTCGCCACCGGACTCGCGCTGCTCGCCTCGGACGCGTCGCACTCGCGCCCCGCGACCGGGCTCGCGTTTCGCCTTAAGCTCTTGCTCGCGGCGGGGATCGTGCCGCAGTTGAGCGCCTGCGCGAACTGCGGGACGACAGAGCATCTGGTCGGGTTCTCCGGCGAGGCCGGCGGGGTCGTATGCGGTGGCTGCGAGGCGACCGCGTTCCGGCTCGACGAAGAGGCGTACCGGTTCCTGATCGGCGCCCTCGGGTCCCCACTCGCACAGACCCCCGACGCGTCTGAGCGGGCGCTCCGACAGGCCGAGCGCGCGATCGGCGACACGGCCGAGCACCACGCGCACGTGCGGCTCCGACCGCTCGTTGGGGCGGGCGGTTGAGCGGGGCTGCCGGCCCTGCCGGCGGCACCGGCGCCACAAAGGTGTCGCAACTTCGTGGCAGCACGAGCGTCGGGGTAGCGCAGCATCTCCTGCCGCTGGCAGAATCGCTCCTATGGCTGCGACGAATCTCCGCCCCGCCGACGTGACCGGCCCCGGCGCCCACCCGGACGGTCCCGTAGCCGCCGCGTTCGCCGACCGGATCCGGGCGCTCGAGGCGCTGGTGCTCTCGCCGGCCGCGACGCCCTCGTATCCGGCGCGCCGTGCCCGGCCCGAGCCGGACTGCGGTCTGCGAACCCCGTTCCAGCGCGACCGTGACCGGATCGTGCACTGTAAGGCGTTCCGCCGCCTGAAGCACAAGACGCAGGTGTTCGTCGCTCCCGAAGGCGATCACTACCGCACGCGCTTGACCCACACACTCGAGGTGACCGGGGTATCGCGGACTGTTGCCCGGGCGCTACGACTGAACGAGGACCTCGTCGAGGCGATCGGCCTCGGGCACGATCTCGGCCACCCGCCGTTCGGCCACCTCGGCGAGGACGTGCTCGACCGCTGCCTGACCGAGCGCTTCGGGCGCACGTTTCGTCATCACGAGCATTCGCTTCGCGTCGTCGATCGTCTCGAGCGCGACGGGGACGGCCTCAACCTCTGCGAGCCGGTCAGAGACGGAATCCTCAACCACTCCAGCCGAGCAGCGCAGCCGGCGACGCTCGAGGGCAAGATCGTCCGGCTGCTTGACCGGGTCGCATACATCAATCACGACATCGACGACGCGCTTCGCGCCGGCGTGATCGCCGACTCCGACCTTCCCGCGGACGCGATCGCCGTGCTCGGCGATACTGGATCACACCGGATCGACACCCTGATCCACGACCTCGTCGAGCACTCGGACGCCGCGGGCGAGATCGTCCAGGGCGAGCGCGCCGCGGCGGCGATGACTCAGCTGCGGACGTTCATGTTCGAGCGCGTGTACCTCGGCCCCGAGGCCCGACGCGAGCATGCGAAGATCGAGGGCGTCGTGCGTGCTCTGTTCGATCACTATTGCCAGCATCCCGAGGCGATGCCGGATTCCGAGGGCGACACCGCCCAGCGCGTCACCGACTACATCGCCGGCATGACTGACCGTTACTGCATCAGGGCGTTCGTGGCCCTGAGCGTGCCGGTCGCGTTTGCTCCGTGACGCGCTACACGGCCGACTCCAAGGACCGGGTGCGCGACGCGGTCGACATGCTGGCGCTGGTCTCGCCACGCGCCGAGCTGCGGCGCGCGGGCGTGAACAGCTACTTCGGGTTGTGCCCATTCCATGATGAGCGCACGGGCTCGTTTCACGTGCTGCCCGACGACAAGCGCTACCACTGCTTCGGCTGCCAGGCGTCAGGCGACCCCTTCTCGTTCGTGATGGAGACCGAGGGTTTGAACTTCGTCGGCGCGCTCGAGATGCTCGCCGACCGCTTTGGCGTCAAGCTCGAGACCGAGGAAGAGGATCCCGCGGCGGCCGCGCGCCGCCAGCGTCGCGAGCGTCTGCACGAGCTGCTGGGGCGAGCGGCCACGTATTACGCCCGTTACCTCTGGGAGGCGAGCGAGGCCGCGGGCGCACGGACCTACCTGATCGGGCGCGGCCTCACCGAGGAGACGCTGCGTGAGTTCCGGGTGGGATACGCCCCCAGCGCCTGGGATCGGATCCTGCTCGCGTCGCGCCGTGCCGGGTTCACCGACGAGGAACTGCTCGCCGTCGGGCTCGCCCAACGCTCCCAATCGCGTCCGGGATCGGTCTTCGACCGCTTCCGCGAGCGGATCATGTTCCCGCTGGCAGATTCGCGCGGACGCGTGCTCGGCTTCGGGGCCCGCGCGATGCGCGAGAACCAGCGCCCCAAGTACCTCAACACCTCA
>Ga0302326_10003705_pt1 | contig 35900 bp, 26 predicted proteins | sample Palsa_T0_3_FD_202264 | JGI IMG/M metagenome (GOLD analysis project Ga0302326, IMG submission 202264) | Peat permafrost microbial communities from Stordalen Mire near Abisko, Sweden - Palsa_T0_3 | ecosystem: Environmental > Terrestrial > Soil > Palsa > Peat permafrost | place: Sweden: Abisko... | reverse complement strand
GCAGCGTGGTGCGGAGGCCGGCGCCGCCGAGGGAGTTAAGGACCAGTCGGCCCGTGTTGATCGCGCCCGCGCAGAGCATCAGGCGGCGGCCCTCGAAGACCTCGGCCTCCCCGGCGCGGAGGCAGAAGACCCTCACGCCGTCGGCATGCTCCTCGAACCGGACCGCCAGCCGGCCGGGCCGGTAGGAGAAAAGCGGCGAGTCGTTGAGCTTCTCGATGGTGTACCTAGGCCGGAACACCGACTTCCTGGAGTCCCCGTAGAAATCCATGTCGAAGTAGGGATTGGCCCGCCGGTCGCCCATGTCCCTGGAAAGGATCGCCATCGGGACCCTCCCCACGGCGAATCCGGAGGCCTGCGCCGCGGCCCTCCGGCGGGCGTAGGCGCGCAGGATCGATTGGGCGTTGGAATCAACGTTGAGGGCCGGCTGCTGCGCCGGCAGCCCTGACCACCAGGGGGCCTCGTCGCCGCCCGCCTCGGGGCCGCTTATACCGATCTCCCCAGCCACCTCATCGTAGAGCCGCTCGAATCCCTCAGGATCGAGGCCGATCTTCCTCAACTCGGCCTCGGTGTAGGTGAAGCACGCCGCGCCCCAGGCCGCCCCGAGCCCCCCCAGGCTCAGGCTCTGCATGGGATGAAAATCCCGGCTTTCGACCGGCAGACTCTCTTCGGCGCCCCTGTTGACAAACTGCCTCGGCGGGGTGAGCTGCGCGCCCACCTTGATCCGGCCAAGCGGGACGCCCTCGAGGCCGCGGCCGATGAAATACGAGTCCTGCCCCGCGTCCGTCGAGCGGATCCGGGAGAAGGGGAGGTCGGGGATCTCGTCCCGGTGGACGGCGTCGTCGGTCCCGAAGTCGATCAGGAGCACCCGGGCCCCGGACTGGACCGCCACCGAGGCCGCCATTGCGCCGGAGGGACCCGAGCCCACCACCATCAGGTCAAAAGGGGGGTCAGCCGGCATTTTCGGAGCGCGGCCGCCGAAGCCCGGCAATCCGGACGACCAGGCGGGCCGGGACCCAGAAAAGCGCGACGACGCCGATCCCGAGGAGAAGGGCCGCGTTGCCCCACGGGCCCAGGCAGATGGGCGAGAATCGGGCGACATCCCGGGTGCTGGCCTCGCGCCGGGCCAGGACCCTCATCTCGTCGTCGCTCAGTTTGGCCAGCTCGATCATCGGTCGTCCGACGGGTCGCCCGCCCGGGGCGACCGCCTCCAGTTGAGCAGGCGCAGCTCGAATCCCAGCCGGCTCTCCCGGGCCACCATGTCGAGGATCACGGCGATCGCGATGTTGATCAGGCTGCAGATCATCAGGCCCGTCGCGAGGATTGCCGAGGGAATGTGGAGGATTCGCCCCGTGCGGTAGAATTCCACGACCGGCGCCGCCCCGATGGCGATTCCGCAAAGGAAGAGAAATGCGGCAATTGCCGAGAAGAAACGGAACGGGCGAGAGTACCTGAGGATCGCAAAGATGGCATTGATGACGCGCAGGCCGTCCCGGTAGGTGTTGAGCTTCGAGACGCTGCCGGCCGGCCGGTCCCGGTAGGTGATCGGAACCTCCAGGACCCGAAACCGCATCTCCAATGCGTGCAGGGTGAGCTCTGTCTCCAGCTCGAACCCGCTCGAGAGAATCGGGAAATTCTTCACGAACCGCGCCGAGAAGCAGCGGTAGCCGGAGAGGATGTCCCTGAGCTGCGTGTCGAAGAGCAGGTTGATCAGCTTGCGGACGCCGTCGTTGCCGGCCGTGTGGAAGGCCCTCTGGTTCTCGCGGGCATAGTCGCCGCTGGAATGGCGGTCACCCACCGTCATGTCCGCCTCCCCGGCAAGCACGGGCGCCATCAACCGGCCCAGGTCGGACGCGGCATAGGTGCAGTCGGCGTCGACCATCACGAACACGTCCGCCTCAATCTCGGAAAAAGCGCGCCGGATCGCGTTTGACTTGCCCTGGCGGGGTTCGGATATGAGGCGGCCCCGCGGACCCAGCTTTTCCAGGGCCTTCTTGGCGAGGGAGCCCGTCTCGTCCCGGGAGTTGTTGTCCACCACAATTATCCGGCATTCCGGAGCCGCCGATGCGAAATCATCGATCGTGGCGGCAATCGTCTGCGCCTCATTGTAGGCCGGTATGACAATGGCGACGTTCATGGGGCGGCGGGTTCGAAACAAACGCACCACAAGGCCATGGCAAGGTCTCTTTCATCGGTTCGAGCTCTTTGATCTCGAGGTGGCTGGCGCACATCTCCGCAATCGTTAAGGACTTCAAGCTTCCCAGGGGAACCTCGCTTTCCGGGGCCGCATATTGTCGAAGCGAGCATTTCAAATTCAGGCAGCCACCGGGTCGCAATTCAAAAAAACATCTTCCCTGGAAAATACCCGACCCAGGCCGACAGGGCACCCCGGAACACGGGGAATCGAGCGGCTGAAATCGATTGCGGGCACGGAGGCTGCGTCGCTCCCAGAGCAGGCACTTGGCCCGTCTCATGCTTCACTTGAGAATCGGACATCTCGACCCGCTGACGGTTGGGCGCCAGCCCGATCCCATGGATTCGCTCACCAAATTACCCAAAACTCGTTCACCGGCGCCCCTTTGGGCTGTCGCCATGGGGCGCAAAATTTGAAGAAAAAGACTTGCAACGAACGAATTGAGACCAAAACTTCGCGTTAGGAAGCAAATTCCACATCAGCCGTAATTATGAAATCAACCAACGAAATTCTCGCCGAAGTGACAGCAAAGAAGGAATGGTCGACACCTGTCCTGACCTCCCTGTCGGTCTCCTTGGAGACATTTTCAAATTCCGCCAAAGGCACCGACGGCGGTGGCAGCAGTTCGTGATTGGCTGACGTCCGCCTCGTCGGACGCAGGTTTCGAGAGCCCGCATCACCTGCGGGCTTTTTCTTTTCGCTGGGACGCCGCCTTCGTCCAGGCGAATCAGGGCACGGCGCGGTGATCGGCCGAGGATGCCCCTGCGAAGTGGGCTAGGCCCGTGGGTCGGCCCTTTGACGCCGAAGCGTCCCACCGCATTCGAAAGGGCGGGTCGCTCAGGGATGACCTTGCCGGCCATGCTGCGGGGATCAACAACGCCAGGCGCCGCCGTGCGGCCAATCGAGGCATGAGTCTGGACAATTGTAAGGCGATAGGGAACAACTCGCTTAGGTTTTAGCTGGGAAGAATCTGGCCATGCACATCACCGTACTCACGCCCTGTTGCAACGAGAGGGGAAACGTGGGTTTCCTGCATGAGCGCATCGGGGCCGTGATGGGCAGCTTGCCCGACTGCCGCTACGAGCACCTCTTCATCGACAACGCCTCGACCGACGGCACGGTGGAGGTGCTGCGCGCCATTGCGGCGGGCGATCCGAGGGTCCGGGTCATCCTCAACAACCGCAATTTTGGGCATGTGCGCTCGCCGTACCACGGGCTGATGCAGGCGGCCGGGGAGGCGGTGATCGTCGTTGCCGCCGATCTTCAGGACCCGCCGGAACTCATCCCCGAGTTCATCCGCCTCTGGAGGGGCGGAAGCGAGGTCGTGCTCGGCCAAAAGGAGAACAGCGCGGAGCCGCCCGCGTTCTTCGCCGTGCGCAGGGCGTATTACCGGCTGGTGAAGCGCCTGGCCGAGGTCGACCTGATCGAGGGCGTGACGGGTTTCGGCCTATACTCCCGCAAGGTGATAGAGGACCTGCGCGCGCTGGATGAGCCCTATCCCTACGTGCGGGGATTGGTGAGCGAGCTGGGCTGCGCCATCGCCCGCGTTCCCTATAGCCAACCGCGGCGCCGGAGCGGATCCAGCAAGAACAACCTGTACACCCTCTATGACGTCGCGATGCTCGGCATCACGAGCCATTCGAAGGTGCCGCTCAGGCTGGCGACGATGCTCGGATTCGCGGCCTCCTCGATATCCTTCGCCCTGGGCCTCGTCTACCTCGTCTACAAGCTCGTGTTCTGGCAGCGCTTTGCCGTGGGGGTGGCGCCAGTTGCGATCGGCCTGTTCTTCTTCGCGTCCGTTCAGCTCTTCTTCATAGGCATAGTCGGCGAGTACATAGGAGCGATCCACACCCGGGTGAGCCGCCGGCCCCTGGTTGTCGAAAGGGAGCGGATCAATTTCTAGGCGCACGAATGGCGCGCGCAGAGGCCAGCGCCGCTAGGGCGAGGATCGACGCCCACGAGGCGATCGCCGTCCAGTACGAGACCCGGAGCAGGACGGGAGCCGCGAACGAAAGCGACGCGGTGTGGTCCCCGGACGGGACCGCGATCGCTGCCAATCCCGCATTGGACCTGAGCACCTCGGCCCTCTGCCCGTCAACCGCGGCCTCATAGCCGCGCATGTACATGCGCGGGGTCTCGAGGAGGGCGGGTGCCTCGGTTCTGACCCGCGCGCTGAATGGAAAGAGCGAATCGACCTCGATCGGCTCGCGGACGGGATCGATTCCGAACAGCCTGTAGGAGCCAAACCTCGAAAAATCCTCCGGCTTTTCCGCGGGAGCCGTCGGTATGAACCGGATGCTGATCTCGTCGCCGGCCGGTTCGCTCGTCCAGAGGTCTATCTCCCGGGCATTCGTGCGCTCGCTTCCGAAGGCCAGTCCCTCGCCCGACGACGGCAGCCTGTACTCCCGGAACATCGAGTTCCCCGAGATCTGGAGGATCCCCTGGAGGTCGTCCCTGTTGAACTGGAACTCGAGCGTGTAGCGGCGCCCCCGATTTATGTGCAGGGTCGTTTCCATCTTGAGAACGCCTGGGTTCTCGTCGACGGTCCCGACAAGCGATCCCGACTCGAGAACCTGCCGAGCCGGCTCGGGCAGTGTCCGCCCAGTTGCGGGCGACAGCAGGTGCACCTGGAAGCGGGGGAAGACGACGCCGTTCGAGAAATACGGCGGCAGGTTGCCGAACAGCCCGTAGGAGTCGTTTGTCAGGAAGAGGTTCTCCGGGCGCTGGCTTCTCGCCGAGACCTGCTCCGACGCCGTCCTGTCGGCGGCCGCGCGGATGAACTGCCTTGATTCCCAGAGGCTCCACAGGCAGCCGGCCACGAGCACCCGGATCCAGACTGTGCGCGCCCTGCCGGGGGACAGGGGAAGACGCCCGAAGGCAATCTGCCCCGCCGCCGCGAGGAGCGCCGCCGCAATCAGGTAAAAGCGCTGCATCGGCCAGTAATAGGTGATCCTCACCACCTCCGCGGGCAGGTGGCTCCAGATGGGCCCGTTGACTCCCGGGAGCGGCAGCAAGAGAAAGACAAGGAGGGCCGCGCCTGCGACAAGGACCTTGAGCTCCTTTCCAGGCGAGGTGAGCGCCGCGGCCGCAGCTAGGAACAGGACGGCCCAAAGGGCGTAGCCCAGTTGAAGGTCCCCCAGGGCGCGCGCATGGTCTGAAACCGGCAGGATTGCCGCGGGAAAGACGCTCCGGAGATTCTCGGCGATCTGCCCGGGGTTGGCCAGGGCGCCAACCACGGTCGAGGGGTGGCCCGGCGTCTGCACCTCGGCCAGCGACACGAACGGATATTGCACGAGCAGCGCGAAGAGCGCGACGCCCAGGGCGGCACGCCCGGCCGGCATCCAGCCCCGGTCTGCGGCGGTCAGCCGGACCGCCTGGGATCCGGCCGCGATGATCGTGAACCACAGCGCTATCGGGGAATGGGCCCACCAGAGTGCGGCCAGCGGCACAGCTATCCAGAACTGCGCCGTGAGGTCGTCCCCGCGAAAGGAGCGGACAATCCCGTAGGCGGCGAGCGGCGCCAGCGGCACGGTCATCCACGTCATGTAGAGGTCCTGGGTGTAGATCGTGGCCAGGAGACCGGGGCAGCTCAGGTAAAGGATCGAGAACCCCGCGGCGCTCCATGGACGCGCGGGGGCGATCCTGCGGAGCGTGAAATAGCAGGCGTAGATGCCGGCAACCCCGCAGACGATCACGGTCAGGTGCTGGAGCGTGTAGAACCCGTGCAGCCGGCCCGTGAGGAGGTCGAGGAAGCCCGCCAGGTGCTGGTACATCGGGGCCACCCTCAGGGGATAAACGGCCCCGTTGAATGCAAACAGAGTCTGGCCCGCAAACACCGGAAACACGCCATGGCGCAGCTGGACCACGAAATCCGCGAGCATGTTGGCGTACCAGAGCGCGTCGCCTGCGCCGTACAGGCGGTTCGTCGCGAAGGGATGGAGCAGCCATGCGGCGACCGCGCCAAGGAGGCCTATCCTCGCCGTCTCCTCCGTGCGGGCGCCTGGCATCTATGGCCTCCCCGGGGTCATACGAATTTGAGCTTCCGCGCGGCGAAGCACACCATCCGGAGGAGCAGCCAGCCATGCCTCCAGCGGTGGATGTTGGTGGAGCCGTAGGTGCGGTCCCTGTAGCGCACGGGAACGTCGACGATCTTCATGTTCAGGTGGGCAGCCCCAAAAAGGAGGTCGAAATCCCCGAACGGGTCGAAGTCCCCGAAATAGGCGCGATTGGCCGCGATCCTCTCGTAGTCGGCCCTCCTCAGCACCTTCGTGCCGCACAGCGTGTCCTTCAGCGACTGGCCCAGTATCCAGGTGAACAGGATACCGAAGGCCTTGTTGGCGCACATGTTGAGGAACCGCATGGCGGCCTTCTCCATGGGGTAGACGAGCCTCGAGCCGTTCGCGAACTCGGCGCGACCCGAGACGATGGCGTCGTAGAACTTCGGCAGCTCCTCCGGCGGGACGGTCAGGTCGGCGTCGAGGATCATGAAGAGGTCGCCCTCGGCCACCGCGAAGCCAGCCCGGACGGCGTCTCCCTTTCCGCTGCCCGTCTGCCTGAGCGTCTTTATCCTTCTCGCCGGATTCTCCCGGGCGACCCTCTCGATCTCCTCCCACGTATTGTCCTTGGAATGGCCCTCCACAAATATGAGCTCGGTGCCGCCTCCCATGTCGGGAGTGCGCCTGACGGCGGCCTCGATGTTGCCGGCCTCGTTCCTCGCAGGGATGACGACGGAGACCGTCAGGGGCCCTGTCTCCCGGGAGCGGACGGGCCGGGCGACGCAGAAGACCGTGAGGCAGGACCACGGGAAAAGGGGCCCCAGCCACCGGTTGATGAAGGAGCCGATCCCGAACCCCGGAACCGGGTAGAGTATCCGCTGCTGAACGACGAGCGGGCTCCAATCGGCGAGATCCATGAGCCCCTTGATGTCGGACGTGGCGAGCCAGTTGCACGGGGGCTCGGCCGGCTTGAGCCCCAGGCCCCGTGCGAGCGCGAGAATCGGCCTCCAGAGCGCGGAGGGATAGTTGATGATGAGGCGCGTCGCGGGGTGGGAGACCGCGTGGAGCCGCTCCAGGACACCCTGGACGTCGGCCGCGAAGTTGAGCGTGTCCGAGATCACGATGCAGTCGAAGCGCTCGGGCAGTTCGAGCGCCTCGGCGGCCTGGACGTGGAACTCGCAGTCGGGGCAGCTCTCCCTCGCGGCGGCGATCTGCTTCTCCGAAAGGTCGATCCCGACCTTCCTCCTCGCGGTGATCCGCCTCAGGAGCTCGCCGGAGCCGCAGCCGACCTCGAGCACGGAGGCGTCGGGCGGGATCAGGAGCCCATAGTAGTGGGCCACGAGCTTTCGGTAGCCGATCGACGCCCAATTGAGCTTGTCCGGCTTCCCATCATACCACGCGCGCACCAGCTCGAGGTGCTCGGCATTGATCTCGGAAGCGGGGAGCGGCATGGCGAATTGCTACACCCTGTAATAATCCCGGTACCAGGCGACAAACTTGCCGACTCCTGCCTCAAGTGGCGTGGTGGTCGCGTAGCCTGTGTCCCGCTCCAAGTCGGAGGCGTCGGCCACGGCCGCCTGGACCTCGCAGGCCTGGACGGCGACAAACCGCTTGAGCGCCTTTTTCCCAAGGGCGCCTTCAAGGACCTCGATGAGGCGCAGGACCTCGACCGTGGAGCGGTTGCCGATATTGTAGAGGCGGTAAGGGGCCGAACTGGACGCCGGGTCCGGCTTGGCGGGATCCCAGGCGGGATCCGGCGCTGCGGGCCTGGCGATAAGGCGGCTGAGGCCCTCGACCACGTCGTCCACATAGGTGAAGTCCCGGCGCATCCTCCCGTCGCCGAAGATCTCTATCGGCTTGCCGGCCAGGATGGCACGCGTGAAGGAGAAGAGCGCCATGTCGGGCCGGCCCCACGGGCCATAAACAGTGAACAGGCGGACCCCCGTCGTCGGGATTCCGAACAGGTGGCTGTAGCTGTGGGCCATGAGCTCGTTGGCCTTCTTGGTCGCGGCGTAGAAGCTCACCGGGTGGTCGGTTGCCTGGTGAACTGAAAAAGGGAGGGCCGTGTTCAGGCCATAGACCGAGCTCGAGGACGCGTACACCAGATGCTTCACCCCGTGGGCGCGGCAGCCTTCGAGGACGTTCAGGAAGCCGATGACGTTGCTGTCCGCATAGGCCCTCGGATTGGCGAGGGAATGCCTCACTCCCGCCTGCGCGGCCATGTGCACCACTACGCTCGGCTTTATCCCGTCAAAAAGGGCATTGGCGGCGCCAGCGTCGGCGAGGTCGGCCTTGTGGAAGGTAAAGCCCTTTTCCGCCTGCAGGATCCGCGTCCTCGCCTCCTTGAGGCTCACGTCATAGTAGTCATTCATGTTGTCGAGGCCGTGCACCGCATGGCCCTCCCCCAACAGCCTGAGGCTGGCGTGGAATCCGACAAAGCCGGCAGAACCGGTGACAAGGATCATGTTTGTGGCGCTGCTAATATGTCTATCGTCGATCTCACGCCTTCTTAACTCTTACGAGCTGGCGCGCTGCAAAGAGAATCGTCCCGCCCAATCGGACGCGGTCGAGACGAAAGCTGCGAGCCAAGGGGTGCGTTGCGACCGGACGGCGCAAAGGGAGACAACATGGTGACTGGGACGTTGTTGGTCATGGATCGTGCGGGCCCGGCGATATCCCCAAGTGGCAGCGCGAATAGGGGCCGTTAGGATACAATATCGTTATAGGGCAGCAAGTTAAAAGGTATTTGACTATATTTATAGTCATAATAGTCCTTTTGCATGAAAACGCCGAAAGTTTCGGTCTCCTATTTCAAGGCCCACTGCACCCGAATTCTCCGGGAGCTGGAAAGGCGGCCGCCCCAGTGGCGGATTCAGGTGACGAACAGGGGCCGCGTCGTCGCCACCATCGCCCCTGGCAACGAGGGCGCGCCGGTTGATCCAGGCGCATGGCTGGGTTCCCTGCAGGGCTCCGTGCTCCGCTACGACGACCCGCTTGCGCCAGCCACGGCTTCGGCGGACTGGTCGGCCTTGAATCGGTAGCGCCAGACGCACGGTGCGCTACCTCCTCGACACCCATGCCCTCGTCTGGGCGCTCGACGACCCCGCGCGGTTGCCACCCGCGGTGGGTGCGCTGCTTCGCGACCCCTCCAACTATCCTCTCGGCGTCGCCGCGATAACGCCATGGGAGATCGCCTTGTTGGCGGCCCGAGGGCGGCTCCGGCTCAGCCGTCCGGTCGCCGATTGGATAAACGAGGCGCTTCGTCCCGGCTTCGCTGAACTTCTGCCGCTAATTCCACCCATAGCCGTCGATAGCTGCGCTCTCCCAGGCGCCTTCCACGCTGATCCGGCAGACCGCATGATCGTGGCAACCGCCCGCCACCACAGCCTTACGCTTCTCACGGCCGATGACGCCATCCGTGCATATCCCCACCTTCACACGCAGTGGAATTGAGCCGCGAACCCGGATCCCAGTCAGGGGAGCCTCTTCAGGACGACCAGGAGCCTGGCCGCAAAAAGCCTAGGCCAGCGCGATAGCTTGCGGTCGAGAGCCCGCCACAGCTTGAAGGCGTCTGGTCCCCCAAATTGGGGCCCGGAAAAGCCCCCGGTTGCGAAATACTCAAACGCGGGCAGAGGTGTGGCCTCGAGCAGATCCCAGCCCGCCAGGCGCTCCGGCGCCTCGCGCTTCCAGAAGGCCCTCGTCGCCGCGCCCTGGGCCGCAAAATAGTCCGCGTCGCCCGGTTTGAAGCCCGCGGGAGCGTCCCAGGTGATGGGGAGACCCATTCCTATGGGCTCATGGTGGAAAAGGCCGTAAACCAACCTTCCCGTCAGGCTGATGGCCGGATCGAAAACGATGACGCGTCCCCCGGGTGCGAGGACCCGCCGAAACTCGGCCAAGGCCGCCCCCGGGTACCTCAGGTGGTGCCAGACGTCGAAAAGGATCAGGTTTGAGACGCTGGCGTTGGCGAAGCTCAGCCGGTAGGCGTTTTCCTGGCGGTCGAGCCACGGGTTGGGGAAAAGGTCGGTCGTCACGCAGTCCGGGATCACCTCCTTGATGGATCCCATGCCCGAGCCAAGCTCCACGACGAGCCCCGGGACGGAGCGGTCCAGGCGGGCGGCGATCTTCTCATGAAATCCCTTATAGACGGCCCGCAGTAGCGGTTTTCGCTGCCACGCCTGTCTGTTGCCCTGGATTTCAAGGTCGTGCTGCGCGACCGGCAGCGATTCGCCCGCATTCATATACTTCAATTAAAAGGAACGCAGAGAATGCCTTAGATGTCCCACCGGGCTCAAGAAAACTCCGGGGCGCCCGCCCGATTTATGGTTGCCATCGATTCCAAAATCCAACGGTCTGAACGACCACTTTGATCCGGCCAATGAGACTGCCCTTAGCCCTGTCGCTCGCCCTGGTTGCAGCCGCGTGCCTTCGGGCTGAGGCGCCCCCGATAAGGGGCACCCTGCCGGAGGATCTGCTCCCGGGACTGGGCCCCCTTTTGTCCAAGGCGGTCGAGCGATCGCCGAGCACGATATCGGCGAGCATCGCGCTGGCCTCGGCGGAGGCGTCGGACTATGGCAGCGCCGCCGCCCTCTGGCCCCATCTCAGCGCGAACACCAGCTACCTGGTTTCCGACGAATCGATCTCGCGGGGCACCACGAGCACGGCGAAGGGCTTCAATTACGGCCTCAACATAAGCCAGCCCATATTCCAATGGGGCGCCTACAGGAACCAGAAGCTTGTCGGCGACCTGAACGTTAAGATTGCCGAGAAGCAGTTTGCGGACGCCTACCGGATGCTGGCGGTGACGATAAGGGAGCAGTACCTTGGCCTGATCGAGAAGAGGATCGCCCTTCGCAACGCGCAGTTCACCCTGAAGATCTCCCAGGAGTCCCTCCAGGCCCAGCAGGCGCGCTTTGAGGCGGGCAGCTCGTCCGAGGCCGAGCTGGGGAACTTCAGGATGTCCGTCGAGGAGGCCCAGCTGGACACCGACCGCGCCGAGGAGGACTTCCGCTACGCGAAGCGCGTGTTCACGCGGCTCGTGGGCGTGGACGATCTCGCGGACGACTCGATCCCGCTGGAGCTGCCCCATCCGGAATACTCGGCGGGCCTGGCCGACACGGTGCTCACGGGCTTCGTCGGCGAGGGGATCGAGAGCACGTTCCAGAGCGAGGTGTACAAGATGCTGCTCAGGCAGCAGGACCTGAACTACAAGATAGCCGCGGTCGGCCTGCTGCCCAAGGTCAACGCGGCGGCCGGCTACACTTACTCGAACCAGACCTCGGTGAGCCAGACGAGCATCTCCCAGGTCGGCGTCCAGCAGGAGAGCTACAGCGTCGCTGCGGGCTGGACCATTTTCGACGGGTTCGCGACCCGGGGCGCCAAGCTCTCGGCCCTCGCGAACAAGCGGCTCTTTGAGCGCCAGCGCCAGACCTACATCGACTCGACGATCGACCAGATCAGCGACCTGCGCAAGCAGCTCGGTTTCTCGTCCCGCGCCATGTCCATCGCCGAGGTCCACAACGCCCTCATAGCGGCCGAGGTGAAGAGGCTGGGCCAGGACAAGGAGCTCGGGTATGCGTCGCAGGCCACGATAGACACGGGTGTCCTGAACCTCTACGCGACCGAATTCAACATGGTCTACGCCCGGTCGGAGTACCTTGGCCGCTGGACCGAATTCGTCTCGATGGCCGGCATCGATCCCGCGCTGGAAAACCTTTCCTCCCGCTATGCCCGATAAACCCGCAAGGTTCCCCCTCTGGCTGAAGGCCTTTGTCGTGCTGGCGCTCCTCGGCGCCGGCGCCTACGCTTTCCTCCTTTACTCGAGGCCGACGGCCCTGATCGAGACCGTGGTCAGCGGGGAGGCTGTAGACGCCAAGCCCGGAAGCGTGACCGTGAAGGAGGAGTACTCCATGCAGATGAAGAGCCAGATTGCCGGGCGCGTGCTCAGCAAGGACTACCACCTCGATCCCGGGATGAAGATCAAGGAGGGCGATGTCCTCGTCCAGCTCGACACGGGCGACGTCGACATAGAGATCGAGCAGGCGCGCAACTCCTACGCCTCGGCAAAGAGCAAGATCGCCGTGGGCTCGGCCAACAAGTACCCGCTCGAGTCGGCCCAGTCGGACTTCATCAACACGGAGCGCCTTTACAAGATGGGGCAGGTTTCGGAGAGCGACTACAACAAGGCCCGCAGGGCCGTCCAGACGATCCAGCAGGCACAGGCGATGGAGGAGGTGCTCAACAAGGAGAACCTGGATACCGACGAGACGACGCTGAAAACCAAGCTGCGCGAGAAGGAGAAGATGACCATCACCGCGCCCTTTGACGGGCAGGTCTCCGAGGTGATCACGCATCCGGGCGACCTCATCGACTCCGGGTCCCCCATCGTTTCACTCATAACGACCACCCGCGTGATCGAGGCGAAGATCAGCGAGGAGGACTTCGCCAACGTCGCCGTGGGTCAGAAGGTCACGGTCATATTCCTGCCCTACGGCGAATTTGAGTACAACGGGACCGTGTCGAAGATCCTTCCGATCGCCGATCCCCTGACGCAGAGGCACCTCGCCTGGCTCGACCTCACGGACATCGCGCCCGAGAAGCTGATCCCGGGCATCACGGGGGAGGTCAGCATCATCGTCGGGCGCCACCCCGCGAAGGCCATCGTGCCGAGGAGGGCGCTCCTCAACGAGAACGTCTACATTGTGAAGGACGGCAAGGTGGAGCTCAGGAGGGTGAAGACCGGGTACGAATGGCTGAGGGGCGCCGAGATCACGGAGGGCCTCGAGCCCGGCGAGCAGGTCATCGTGGAGAACCTGGAGAACTTCAGGGAGGGCCAGAGCGTGCGCACCCAGGAGCTGCCGTCCGACGTCTTCAGCGTGAAGAAATAGCAGGCCCGGATGTCCCCGAACTTCCGCATAGCGTTTCGCTTCCTCACGGCGAAAAAGCGGGCCATGCTGATGAGCCTGTCCTGCATCGTGCTCGGTGTGGGCCTCTTCATCGTGACCCAGGCGACGACGACGGGCTTCCAGGCGTTCTTCATAAAGACGATCCTGGGGACCAACGGGGCCATCATGATCCAGGACAAGCTTCAGGCGACGATGCACAGCATCGACGCCGGCGGCTACAACTCGCCGATCGAGATCCGGGAGAAGCAGGGCAAGAAGTACATCGAGGGTATCGAATACCCCAAGCTCCTGAGGCAGGGGCTGCTCGCATTCAGCAACGTCTCGGGCGTCTCCGAGGTGCTCAGGGGGACGGTCACGATCCGCAGCTCCTTCAGGGACCAGACGGGCCAGGCCTACGGCATCAACCTCGACGACCACCTGAAGGTCTCGGACCTGCGCTCGCAGATCGTCGAGGGATCCCTGAATGACTTCCGGGTGGAGCAGGGCGGCGCCCTCGTCGGAAGGGTGATCGCCGACCGGCTCCAGCTCGAGGTTGGCGAGACCTTCGAGCTCGTGAACAACGGCGACATCCACCACTTCCGGGTGAGCGCGATCTACCAGACGGGGGTCGACGACATCGACAACAAGAATGTCTACCTGAAGATGGAGGAGGCGCGCTCGCTCTTCAAGAAGCCGACCGGGGCGACCTATCTCCAGGTGAGCCTCTTCGACAAGGACCGGGCGCGGGAGGACGCGGCGGCGATGACGAACACCCTCCAGCACAGCGCGGCGGCGTGGCAGGACCGGGAGAAGTCATGGCTCGGCGTCTTCCGGGCGCTGCGGATAGCGACCGGCATCACGGTCTCTGTCTTCACGCTGATCGCGGGCCTGGCGATGTTCAATACGCTCGCGATGATCGTCATGGAGAAGACGAAGGACATAGCGATCCTGCGCTCCATGGGCTACACGAGGGGTGACATCTCGCGCATCTTCCTCTGGCAGGCGGCCATCGTCCTTGCGATCGGCACCACGATCGGCTGCCTCCTTGGCGCCGCAATCACCTACGCGGTCTCGCAGGTCCATTTGCCGATCACGGGCATATTCACCACGCACAGGTTCCTGGTCGACTGGAACCGCTGGCACTACATAGAGGCCGTGTCCACGGCGGTCGTCATGGTCATGGTGGCCAGCCTATTCCCGTCGAGGCGCGCGGCCCGGCTCGAACCGGGGGACATCATCCGGGGCACGGCCCAATAGGAAGCATGGCCGAGGAAACCAGATTGGCACTGCGCTGCAACCAGCTGCACCGCTTCCTCGGGAAGGACGAGGGAAGGGTCCACGTCCTAAAGGGGGTGACCTTTGAGGCCAGGGCGGGGCAGGTCTACGCCATCGTGGGGCCCTCGGGCTGCGGGAAGTCGACGCTGCTGTACCTCCTGGGGCTCCTGGACCAGCCCGACGCCGGGGAGATCTGGATCAGGGACGAGCTGATGTCGAACGGCGAGGACGCGGTCCGCACGGCCGCCCGCGGCGAGCACATCGGCTTCGTCTTCCAGTTCCACTTCCTGATGCTCGATTTCACGACGCTGGACAACGTGATGATGCCCATGCGCAAGCTGGGGAGGCTGACCCCGAAGCAGATGGAGGAGCGCGCGGCGCACCTCCTCGATTCGGTGGGCCTGGGCGACAAGATCCACCGGCTTGCGACACACCTATCGGGCGGCGAGCAGCAGAGGGTGGCGATCGCGCGCGCTCTCGCGAACCAGCCGACCATCATCCTTGCCGACGAGCCGACGGGCAACCTCGACATCAGGAACGCCACCCTTGTCTTCGACATCCTGACCCGGGTCGCCAAGGACAACGGCCAGGCCGTCGTCCTCGTGACGCACAATCCCGACATCGCCTCCCGGTGCGACTTCACGCGGCCCATGAGGGACGGCGTTTTCGTCTAAATAGCGGGCTGCCGCCGCATAAGCGGCAGTGGGGCCGGCCGGGCCGCGCCCTTATTAAGCTATCTAAAAGCGATCGGCTGGAAATTAAGGTTTACAACCCAAACGGGGCACCCTTCTTTCGGGAGCGATTCCAGCCACTAAACGACGCTCCGTGAGCCAAGATACAACGCGAAAAGGATTCCTCGCCAAGGTGCTCGGACTTGCCGCCGCGGGCTCCCTTGCGCCCGGCTCGCTTGCGCGGTCCCTCGCCCCTGAATCGGCCCAAAAGGCGGCCGCCAGGGGCCCTGTCCGGCTGCGCCCGCAGCCCAGGGCGGTGGCCCGGGTTGACGGCCCGGCCTAGGCCAAAGGCGCATGCCAAAGCTTTTCCCAAAGTCGGCCAACAAGCTGCCCCTGCAGCTCACCATTTACCTGGTCCTGTTGGCCTGCGTCGCGACGGCGGGGATCAACTACTACATGACCCCGAAGTACACGCGGGTCGGCTACGCCCCGATCCAGCCCGTGCCGTACAGCCACAAGAAGCACGTGGGTGAGCTGGGCCTCGACTGCCGCTACTGCCACAACTTCATCGACACGGCTGGCTCGTCCATCCCGACGTCACAGACGTGCATGAACTGCCACAGCCAGATCAAGACGGCGAGCCCGGCGCTCCAGGTGGTCCGGGACAGCTTCCAGACGGGAAAGCCGATCCCGTGGGTCCACGTCCACGTGCTTCCTAGCTTCGTCTACTTCGACCATTCGATCCACGTGAACCGTGGCATCTCCTGCGTCGAATGCCACGGGAAGGTGAACGAGATGGACGTCGTCACGCAGATGAAGCCGATGAGCATGGGCTTCTGCCTGGACTGCCACCGGGACCCCGCGGCGCACGTCCGCGTGAAGGCCGACATCTTCAACCTGGACTCCCACACGATCGCGGAGACGCAGGGCAAGCAGGCCGCGGCCCTGTTCGTCCACGACTGGCACATCAAGCCCCCGCAGAGCTGCTCCGGCTGCCACCGATGAAACGCAAGGTCGAACATCCGGCGCCCTCGGAACGGGCGACCACGGGCCCGCGCTACTGGCGGAGCCTGGACGAGCTCGCGGCCACGCCCGCGTTCAAGTCGGCGCTCGAGCGCGAGTTCCCGGAGGGCGCGTCCGGCCTGGACGGCGTCGACCGCAGGCAGTTCATGAAGATCATGGCGGCCTCCTTCGCGCTCGGAGGCGCGGGGCTCGCCGGCTGCAGGCGGCCCGAGGAAAACATCCTTCCCTTCGGCAAGTCCGTCGAGGGCGCCGTCCCCGGGCTGCCGGTCTACTACGCGACGGCGATGCCGATGCGCAGCTGGGCGGTCCCCCTCCTGGCCGAGACCCACCAGGGTCGCCCGACCAAGCTCGAGGGCAACCCGAGCTATGCGCCCCACGGGGGCGCGAGCTCCCTCCTCGCCCAGGCCTCGATCCTCGACCTCTACGACCCGGACCGCGCGACCGCCCATACCCAAGGCGGCAGCCCGGTCGACGCGCCCGCCGTGAAGACCGCCCTTGCCGGGATAGGAAAGGCGCACCTGGCGAGCCAGGGCCAGGGGCTCGCCTTCCTGGCGGAGAGTTCCTCCTCGCCAACGAGGCTGCGGATCCTGCGGGCCTTCTTCGCCCGCTACCCTAAAGCCACCTGGGTGGAGTACGAGCCCGTGACGGACGAGCCGCCGATGGCGGTCACCCGCGCGGTGTTCGGCGCCAACCTGAGGCCGCTCTACCATTTCGCGAAGGCGAAGAGGATCGTCAGCCTTGACGCCGACTTCCTGCAGGCCGAGTCGGGGAGCCTCCAGTACGCGAGGGACTTCGCAAAGGGCCGCCGGGTGACGAGGAAGGACGACCCGATGAACCGCCTCTACATGGCGGAGAGCGGCCTCACGATCACGGGCACGATGGCGGACCACCGGCTGCGCCTGGCATCGAGCCGCATGTTCGCCCTCGCGGCGGCCCTGGCGCTCAAGGTCACCGGCGACGAGATGTACTCCAAGGCCGCCGGGGACCTGGACGCGAAGGACGTGAGTCCCGAGTGGATTGCCGAATGTGCCGCGGACCTCCTCGAGAACAAGGGGGCATGCCTGATCGTCGCGGGCTCCCACCTTCCGGACGGCGTCCACGCGCTCGCCTACGCGCTCAACGAGGCCCTGGGGAACCTCGGTTCCACGGTCGATTTCGTCTACAGCACCAAGCCCCAGACGATCGGCATCGCCGGGCTGGCGGCCGAGATCGAGAAGAAGGCCGTGAAGACGCTCGTCATCCTCGGGGGCAACCCGGTTTACAACGCGCCCGCGGACATCAAGTGGGAGGAGCTCCAGAAATCCGTCCCGGAGGTCGTGCGCTTCGGCTATTACGCCGACGAGACCTCGGCGGCAGCCCACACCCATATCGCGGCGGCCCACTATCTCGAGTCCTGGGGCGACGCCCGTACGGCGGACGGCACGGTCGTGCCAATCCAGCCGATGATCATGCCGCTCTTCGGCGGCCTGACCCAGAACGAGGTCCTGGCCTCGATCGCTGGGATGCCGAGCACCGATCCCTACAAGCTGGTCTTCGACACGATCACGCTCGGGGGCCGCGGCGGCCCCAAGGCCGATGAGATTTTCCGCAAGTTCCTGCACGACGGCTTCCTCGAGGGGAGCACCTTCCTGCCGGTCCCCCGCAAATTCAACCCGGGCGCGGTCCGCACCTACCTCTCGGCCTACAAGCCCGCGCCCGCGGTCTCCAGGGAGTCGATCGAGGTCCGGTTCGTCCCCGACGCGCGGGTGGACGACGGCCGGTTCATCAACAACGGGTGGCTCCAGGAATGCCCGGACCCGATCACGAAGATCAGCTGGGACAACGCCATCCAGATAAGCCCGCGGCTCGCCAAGGAGCTCGACATCGGCGCCCCGCAGAACGGCCTACGCCAGATTGCGCGCAAGGACCTGGCGGAATTCGACAAGGGCAAGGAGAACTCCCACGTGGTCGAGCTGACGGTCGGCGGGCGCAAGATCAAGGGCCCCGCCCACATCCAGCCGTGCCTCGCCAACTACACGGTCATCGTGCCGCTCGGCTACGGCCAGGCGAAGGCAGGCCGGGTGGGGGAGGGCACGGGCTTCAACGCCTACGTCGGGCGCGACTCCGGGGCGATGCACGTTGCGACCGGGGCCTCGATCCTGGTCACGGGCGAGAAGATGTACCTCGCCGATTCCCAGTGGCACTGGTCGATGGAGGGCCGCGACCTCGTGCGCGAGGGCAACCTCGGCGAATACCAGGAGAACCCGGGCTTCGCGAAGGAGGTGGGCCTCGAGGCGGAGAGCCCGGCGGCAGTCCTCGACCCGGGTGCCAAGACGATGCCCCTGGCCGAGAGGGCCACCCAGATCCCGAGGGGCAACTCGCTCTACGTGACGCCGCAGTTCGAGGGCAAGCAGCAGTGGGGGATGAGCATCGACCTCAACACCTGCATCGGCTGCAACGCCTGCGTCGTCGCCTGCCAGGCGGAGAACAACATCCCGATCGTCGGCAAGGACCAGATCCTGCGGGGCCGCATCATGCACTGGATCCGGCTCGACCGCTACTACTCGGACGGCAAGGCGGACGCCGCGGCGTTCGGAGGAGGCCCGGGCAACCTTGAGATCCCCGAGGACCCGCAGATCTCCATGCAGCCGGTCGCGTGCATGCAGTGCGAGCTGGCCCCCTGCGAGATGGTCTGCCCGGTCAACGCCACCGTCCACGACGACGAGGGCCTGAACACCATGGCCTACAACCGCTGCATCGGCACGCGGTACTGCGCGAACAACTGCCCCTACAAGGTTCGGCGCTTCAACTTCTTCGACTGGAACATGCGCCAGCTGGACAGCCTCTACCTCGGGCCCCTGGGCCCCGAGGGCATGCCCGAGCTCGTGCAGATGGTGAAGAACCCCGACGTGACGATCCGCATGCGCGGCGTCATGGAGAAGTGCACGTACTGCGTGCAGAGGATCGAGCACGGCAAGATCGAGTGGAAGGTGAAGATGGCCCAGGCCGGGACCCCGGAGAACACCGTCGTGCCCGACGGCACCATCAGGACCGCCTGCCAGCAGGCGTGCCCCGTCGAGGCGATCGTGTTCGGCGACATCATGGACCCGCAGAGCGCGGTCTCGGTCGCCAAGGCCAGGGACCAGGACTACGGGCTCCTCGCGTACCTGAACACGAGGCCGCGGACGACGTACCTGGCGAGGATCCGCAACCCGAACCCGAAGATGCCGGACTACACCGAGATGCCGCTCAGCCGCGTGGAGAACTGGAACAAGAACCACCCCGCCAAGAAGGCCTGAAGCCATGTCCCACGTCGCAGAGCCATCGGCAGAGGCCCCCGCCATCCTGGGCGAGGTGAACCCCACGGCGAAGCCGCGGGCGGTCCTGGTCGGCCACGGCCGCAGCTTCTCATGGATCACGGAGAAGATCTGCGGGATAGCCGAGGAGAAGACGCCCGTCTGGTGGTGGTGGTGCTTCATATCGGCCTGCATCGTGGCCTCGTTCACGGTGATGGGGCTCACCTACCTCGTCTCGACGGGCGTCGGCGTCTGGGGCCACAGGAACCCCGTCAACTGGGCCTGGGACATCGTCAACTTCGTGTTCTGGATCGGCATTGGCCACGCCGGGACGCTCATCTCGGCCATCCTTTGCCTCCTGCGGCAGAAATGGAGGACCTCGATCAACCGGTCCGCCGAGGCGATGACCATCTTCGCCGTCGTCTGCGCCGGCATCTTCCCGGTCTTCCACCTCGGGCGCGTGTGGTACTCCTGGTTCCTCTTCCCGCTGCCGAACTCGAACTACATCTGGCAGAACTACCGCTCGCCGCTCGAGTGGGACGTCTTCGCGGTGTCGACGTACGGCACGGTCAGCGTCCTCTTCTGGTACGTCGGCATGATCCCCGATCTGGCGACCATGCGCGACCGCTTCGCCGCGGTGGGAAAGACCATACGGGCCCGGGCCTACGGGATCTTCGCCATGGGCTGGCGGGGCTCGAGCCGGCACTGGAGCAACTACGAGATGGCGTACCTCATCCTGGCCGGAATCTCGACGCCGCTCGTCCTCTCGGTGCACACGATCGTCTCCTTCGACTTCGCGGTCTCGCTCCTGCCGGGCTGGCACACGACGATCTTCCCCCCGTACTTCGTCGCGGGCGCCATCTTCTCCGGGTTCGGTATGGTGCTGACCCTCATCCTGCCGCTGCGCGCCGTCTACCACCTGGAAGACCTGATCACGCAGTACCACATCGACTGCATGTGCAAGGTGATCCTGGCGACGGGCACCATGGTCGGCTACGCGTACGCGATGGAGTTCTTCATCGCGTGGTACGGCGCGAACCCGAACGAGGGCTTCGCGTTCATCAACCGCGCGTTCGGGCCCTACTGGTGGGCCTACTTCATCATGGTCAGCTGCAACGTGATCACGCCGCAATTCTTCTGGTTCAAGGGCGTGCGCAACAACACGGCGCTGGTCTTCATCCTTTCCCTCTTCGTGAACGTCGGCATGTGGTTCGAGCGCTTCGTCATCATCGCGACGTCGCTGGCCCGCGACTTCCTGCCCTCGAGCTGGGGCTACTACACGCCCTCGGTGGTCGAGATCTTCACGTTCTTCGGGACCTTCGGCGTCTTCTCGGTCCTCTTCCTCCTCTTCGTGCGCTTCCTGCCGATCATGGCGGTCGCGGAGCTGAAGGCCGTGACCCCCCAGGCGGACCCGCACGCCGACCCGCACGGCGCGGGGCACCACTGAGCACGCCATGGCTGAGAAACCCTACGGTCTCATAGCGATGTTCGAGAGCACGGGCGCCCTCATGCGCGCGGCCGAGCAGGTGCGCGACGCCGGGTACCGCAAGTGGGACTGCATCACGCCTTTCCCGGTCCACGGCCTCGACAAGGCCATGGGCGTCGGGCGCTCGAGGGTGCCGCGGATCTCGCTCCTCGGCGGCATCACCGGCTTCTGGACGGGCATGTCCATGATCTGGTTCATGGACAAGTACGACTACGCGCTCACCGTGGGCGGCAAGCCGTTCTTCAGCCCGCTTTTCGCCTTCCCGGTCTCGTACGAGCTCACGATCCTCTTCACGGCCTTCGCGACAATCGGGGGCATGTTCTTCCTGAACGGCCTGCCGATGCACTACCACCCGGTCCTCAATTACGAGAACATCCGGCGCGGGACGGACGACCTTTTCTACATCGTGATCGAGAGGGCCGACCCGAGGTTCAACGCGGAGAACACGCGGGCGCTCCTCGAGAAGGTCGGCGGGAGCGGGATAACGGAGCTCGAGGGCTGAAGCCATGCGCCACGCGTACCTTGTCACAGTTTTCCTGCTCGTCGTCACGGTCTCGATCTTCGGGCTCAAGGGCAGGCCCTTCACGCACCCGCCCATGGACGTGTTCCCGGAATGGGCCTTCCCGGGCATGAAGTTCCAGCCGAAGCTGACCCAGCAGGTGGCGAGCAACTTCTTCGCCGACGGCCGCTCGGACCGGGCGGCGCCTGCGAACACGGTCGCCTCGTCCTACGGTCCGGCCGGCCAGCCGCTCAGGAACGACGACTTCCTATACCTCGGCAAGGCCCAGGACGGGTCGTTCGCCCGGGGATTCCCGGCGGCGATCAAGGTGGACATGAAGCTCCTCGAGCGCGGGCGCGACCGCTTCACGATCTACTGCTCGCCCTGCCACGGCGCCGTGGGCGACGGCAACGGGGTCACGAAGAAGTACGGCATGGGCGCCACGCCGACCTACCATGACGACCGGCTGCGCAAGATGGCCGAGGGCGAGATCTTCAACACGATCACGAACGGCAAGGGCCAGATGAACCCCTACGCCGACAAGCTCAAGGCCTCCGACCGCTGGGCCGTGATCGCCTACGTGAGGGCGCTCCAGCGCGCCCAGGCGGGCGCGGTTGCGGACGTGCCCGCGGCGCACAGAGGGGAGCTCGGCATCAAATGACGAAGCCCGACTCATCCAAGGCGCTCATAGTCGGCATCGCCGGCCTCGCCGTCACGGCCGTCGCCGCGGTGTTCTCGCCACACGCGGTGGCGACCGCGTATCTGGTCGGGATCGGGTTCTGGTCGGCGGTGGCGATAGGGATGCTGATGATGATCCTCATCCACCACATCTTCGACGCCTCGTGGTCGGTGGTCCTGCGCAGGCAGTACGAGCACGGGCTGGCCGCGTTCCCCTGGCTCCTCCTCCTCTTCCTGCCGCTCGTCGCGGCCTCGTACATGGGCAAGGGGGACCTGATCTGGCCCTGGATGAACCCCGACCACCAGATCATCGGCGGCCACATGGTGAAGGACGACCTCCTCTGGGTTAAGAAGAGCGCGTTCCTGAATCTGCCGCTCTTCACGGGCGTGTCGCTCGCCTTCTTCGGCCTTTGGATCTGGATCTCGGCCAGGCTGCGCAAGGCCTCGTTCACCCAGGACACGGACGGCGACGTCCGCTGGACCTTCATGAACGGCAAGACGGCGGGCTTCGGGATACCTGTCGTCGCGCTGACGCTGACCGGGGCCGCGATCTACTGGTTCAAGAGCCTCGAGTACCACTGGTTCTCGACCATGTACGGGGTCTGGTACTTCGCCAACTGCATGCGGGGGGCCCTGTCCTGCGGCGTCCTGATCTTGATCTGGCTCTACCGGCGGGGCGACCTGAAGGGGATCCTGAAGACCGACCATCTCTGGGCGATTGGCCAGATGATGCTCACCTTCACGGTCTTCTGGGCCTACATCTCCTTCTCGCAGTACTTCCTCATCTGGAACGCGAACGTGCCCGAGGAGACCTTCTGGTACAACATCCGCGAATACGGCGACTGGTGGTACGTGAGCCTGTTCCTCGTCTTCGGCAACTTCCTGCTGCCCTTCCTGCTGCTGCTATCCTACCGCTACAAGGTCACGCACAGGACGATCCGGCGGATCGCGTTCCTGGTCCTCTTCGTCATCTTCATCGACCTCTCGTACAACATCCTGCCCGCGCTCCAGGACAAGGCGGGCAACCCGCTGCCCTTCTTCTCGCTGAACCTGCTCTGGGCCCTGACCTCGGTGGCCGGCGTCGGCGGCATCTGTATCGCCGCCTACCTGCGGGACCTGCCGAAGACGAAGCTGATACCGATCCGCGACCCGCGGATCGCCGAATGCCTGAACCACGATGACTGACCCGGAAACACCCGCGCCGCGGCCGGTCTCGCTCGTGACCGTGGCCGCCATCTTCATCCTCCTGTCCCTCTTCGGGGTCCTCGTGGAACGCGTCTACCTGCCCGGGAGGCCCGCCGCGCCGCAGAACGACGCACCCGACAACCTCTCGAAGGACATGGCGTGGAAGGCCACGCCGGAGACGCGAAAGGCCTACCTGGCGGAGCTCAGGAAGAAGCAATCGGAGCAGGCGGCCTCATACGGATGGGTCGACAAGAAGGCCGGGGTGGTCCAGCTGCCGATCGAGCGGGCGATGGAGCTCATCGTCAAGGAGAACGGGGGCGCCAAATGACCATGAAGGGCGAACGCACGGCCACAGACGGCGCCTCGAGGTGGCCGCTCCTCCTATTGCTCATGTCCGGGCTCGTCTGGCTCGTCGTCGCCGGGGCCCTGGCGCTCCTCGCTTCATTCCAGCTCCATTCGCCCGGGTTTTTGGCGGACTGCCCGTTCCTCACCTATGGCCGGACGACGGTGCTGGCGGAGACCGCCTTCGTGTACGGCTGGCTCGCGAACGCGGGCCTGGCCCTCGCCCTCTGGGTGCTTGGCCGGCTGGCGGGCGAGCCCCTGCGAGCCCAGAACTGGGCGCACGCCGGCGCCGTCTTCTGGAACCTGTCGGTCACGGGCGCCCTGGTCGGCGTCGCCGGGGGCGACGCGACCGGCTTCGAGCTCCTCGGGCTCCCGCGCTACGTCCACCTAGCGATGTTCTTCTCCTACTCGGCGATCGCCGTCTCGGGCCTCCTCGCCTGGTCGGGGCGCCTTCGGCAGGTGTCGTTCGCCTCGCACTGGTACGCGGCGGCGGCCCTCTTCCTCTTCCCATGGATTCTCTCGACCGTCCACGTGATGCTCTTCGCGGCGCCCGTCCGCGGCGTCGTGCAGGCGATCGTGTCCGGCTGGTTCGCCCAGTGCGCGTGGACGCTCTGGCTGGCGCCGCTCGCCCTCTCGGTCGCCTACTACGTTGTCCCCAAGGTGACCGGAAAGACCCTTCCGTCCTATGAGTTCGCGTCCCTCGGCTTCTGGTGCCTGATGCTCGTCGGGGGACTGACGGGCGGCCGCCACCTCCTCGGCGGCCCGGTCCCGGCGTGGATACCGTCGGTGGCGGTCGTCTCCTGCGCGCTCCTTCTCTTCCACACGTTCGTCGTCCTCCTCAACCTGCGGGGGGCGTTCTCGGGCAACGGGACCGCGCTCAAGTTCATCGCGTTCGGCCTGGCGGCCTACCTCGTGGGGGCGATGGTGGACGCGCTCACCTCCTTCCACGGGATAGCCGCCCACACCCAGTTCACCTACTTTGACGAGGCGCAGAAGCAGCTGGCCCTCTACGGGGCGGCCACGACAATGCTCTTCGGCGGGATCTACTATGCGCTTCCCCGGATCACCGGGAGGGCCTGGTACTCGGGAGGCCTCGTCCGGGCGCACCTGTTCCTCTCGGTGGCGGGGATCGTCCTCCTTGTCGCCTCGCTGGTGCTTGCCTCGGTGACGCAGAGCCAGGAGCTCCTCGAGGCCACCGTGCCCTTCGCGGACATCGTCAGGAACACCCGGCCCTGGCTCGCCGCGGCCAGCGCCGCGGAGGCGGTCCTCCTCCTCGGGAACCTGGCGTTCCTCGCCAACTTCTACCTGACGTCGTGCGAGATCCTGAAAGTCTCCTCGCCGGCCGCGTTCAACCCGCCCTCGGAAATGGAGACCCACGCGCCGTGAAGAGCAATTTCACCTTCTTCATCGGAGTCTTCGCGGCGCTCTTCATCTCCTGGCTGGGGATTGTCATTGGCTCGAACGCGCAGCTGGGGGGGCTTCCGCCCTATGACGACGGGGACGGGACCACGCACCCCGAGTGGATGCCGGGCGTGGCCGCACAGGGGCAGCTCGTGTACAGGGACTTGGGCTGCGTCGCCTGCCACACCCAGCAGGTCAGGCGCCCGAGCTTCGGCTCGGACCAGGCACGGGGGTGGGGCGACCGCCAAAGCGTGGCGCGCGACTACATCTACCAGCCCGCGCCGCAGCTCGGCCTCCAGCGCGTCGGGCCCGACCTCACCAACCTTGGGGACCGCAAGCCCTCCGCCCCGGACGCCGACGACCTCCTGAACCTGCTCTATACCGGGGCGGGCGGGATGCCGTCCTACAAGTTCCTTTTTGACAGGCGCCAAATTGGGGCGGGCGCCCAGCCGTCGGATAAGGCTCTCAAGCTGACGGGCGCACTGAAGCCGAAGGCCGGCTGGGAGGTCGTGCCGACGCTCCGGGCCGAGTCCCTCGTCGGCTACCTGGTGAATCTGAAGACGACCTACACTTATCCTGAGGCGACGCCTTTTGTCCCACCGAAGCCCGAGGGTGAAGCCGCAAAGCCGGCCGCTGCCCCGGTTCCGGCGGTGACTGCCGCACCCGCACCGGGTGCCCCGGCGCCCGCGGCGCCTGGTTCGCTGGCACCCGCAGCTGCTGCAGCCCCATCCGGCGGCCCGGCGGCACCCGGGGCACCGGCCGCGGCTGCGCCTGCGCCGGGAGGAGCCGCAACACCGGCCCCCTCGACAACCCCGCCTCCTTCGCCGCCGGCCGGCGGCGCAACACCGGCCCCGTCCGCGGCCGCCGCGCCCGCGGGATCGGCGACACCCGTGCCTGCCGCGGCAGCGCCTGCACCTGGTGCCGCGCCCGGCGCCCCGGCCCCCGCCGGCGCAGCCGCAACGCCGGCCCCGTCGACAACCCCAGCCCCTTCGGCGGCGGCGGGCGGCGCAGCACCTGCCCCGGCGGCCGCACCTTCCGCTCCGTCCGCCCCTGCGGCCGCCACCAGCCCCGCCACGGGCGCGCCGGCTCCGACCCCCACGGGAGGGACCAAATGACCAGCGAACCCAACAAGGACCCGCGCCTGGACCAGGCGGCAGTCAGCGACGAGAGCCTGCTCGACTCCCATGAGAAGCTCCTCGGCACCCAGCCCGACGAGGGCGCGCGCTACCGCCTGCTACCGATCGGGATTCTCTTCACGCTGAGCGGGCTCATCCTTTTCTCGGGCACGTACCTGAACCGCTACACCGGCCACTACAGCCCGACGATCTTTGACGAGAACGCGAAGCCGACGACCGGGGCGGGCGCCGAGGTGAAAGCCGACCCCGTCGCCATGGGCAAGAGCGCGTTCAACGCCGTCTGCGTCACCTGCCACCAGGCGACCGGCGTCGGCATGCCGGGAATCTATCCCCCGCTTGCCGGCTCGGAATGGGTCAATGGACCCGCCGACCGGGTGATCCGGATCGTGCTCTACGGGCTGAAGGGCGACATCAGCGTCGCGGGAAGGACCTTCAACGCGGCCGCGATGCCGGTCTTCGGCCAGCAGGTGACCGGCTCGGCCTACAACTGGAGCGATGAGAAGATCGCCGCCGTCCTCACCTACGTGCGCCAGGAGTGGGGCAACAAGGCCCCGGCGGTCACGGCGGATGACGTGGCCGCTGTCCACAAGGCCGTGGGCGACCGCAAGGAAATGTCCCAGGCCGAGCTCGAGGCGGTCAAGTAGGCTGGGGGTGCCCCGGGCGCCGGTAGGTGGTTATTTCTTCGGCGAGGCCTTCTCAAGGGCCGCGAGCCGGGCATCCTGGGAGTCGAGGCGCGCCATCAGCGCCGCGATCTCGGCCTGCTGCTCGGCGATCGTCTTCTCCTGGCCCTGCACCTTGTCGTGCTGCTTCCTGAATTCGTTGAGGAGCATTGCGTTCACGGCCGAATAGCGTACGGCGTAGATTTCACCCTTGGCGTCGCGGGTAACCAGTTCGGGGGAGATCTTCGCCACCTCCTCGGCAACGAGGCCGAACTGGGGCACGCCCTTGGGATCGATCTCGGGCCTGTAGCGGAAGGTGACCGGGCGCAGCGCTAGGATCGCCTCGCTGGCGGCCCCCATGTCCTGGATGTCCGTCTTGAAGCGCTGCGAGGAGGGGTTAGTCCCGAGCTGGCCGTTGCTGCCCACATAGACCTCGTTTCCGCTGGGAACCGTCGCGCCACCTATGCCCGCTATGAAGGTGCTTGTCTGGGTTCCGGGATCCCCTATGCGGATCACATTGCCCTCCTCCTGGCCGGGACCCGAGCCATCCCCAAGGGTGTTGCCGATGTAAATGTCGTTGTTGCCCGCCTCAATAGTAACACCGGCGTCGAATCCGACCGCAATATTGTTGCTGCCGACGCCGAGGTTGCTCAGCGCCGCTGAGCCGTCGGCTGTATTATCGTTGCCACCGCTAAGAGCGAGCGTCTCATCGCCGGTCGCCGTATTGTTCGATCCCGACGTGTTTATATGGAGTGCGTTATATCCTGATGCCACATTGAAGTTTCCGTTGGTGTTGTAGTTTAGAGCTCCAACCCCAATTGCCGCGTTGTCTCCTCCGCCCTCGACAGAGGTGAGTGTGCCTGCGCCAATGGCCACATTATAAGGCCCGGTCGTGGTCGAATTGAGCGCCCCGCTGCCGAGAGAGGTGTCGCCCAAGCTGGAAGTCATGCTGGTTTGGGTCCCCAGGGTGCCATTGGAATCGACGTAAACTGCCTGGGCTCCGCTTGCGGCGGTCGCTCCGTAGATGCCGGCCACAACAGTCTGGGTCTGGGTCCCTTGGTTCCCGATTCGTATCGTGTCGCTCTCCGTCTGGCCGGTAGCCCCGCTGTCGGGCCCCAGGGTGTTGCCGATGTATATGTTGTTGGAACCAGTGGTAAGGAAATCACCGACGCTGTCGCCGACCGCGATGTTCGTGTCCCCGGCTGTGAGGTTTTCCAACGCCAACGCCCCGTCCGCCGTGTTAAAACTGGCAGTAGTTGAGTCATTGAGATGATTGAGGGCCAACTCGCCCGTCGCCGTGTCTCTGCTTCCGGACGAGTTATTACCGAGTGCGAAATAACCCGTGGCCGAATTGTCGGCGCCGGTGGTATCGCTCTGCAGCGCGCCACCCCCGATTGCCGTGTCTCGATTCCCGGTCCCGACCAAACTGAGGGTGTCAATTCCAACGGCCACGTTAAATTGTCCGGTCGTGGTCGCATTGAGCGACCCACTTCCAAGATACGTGTCGAACAAGCTGGAGGTCAGGCTGGTTTGGGTCCCCAAGGTGCCGTTGGAGTCTATGTAAACCGGTTGGCCTCCGACGGCGGCAGCAGCCCCGTATATGCCCGCCATGTTGGCATGGGTCTGGATCCCCGGGTCTCCGATGCGTATCGTGTTGGTCTCCGTCTGGCCGGCAACCCCGCCGTCGGGTCCCTTTGTGTTGCCAATGTAGATGTTGTAGGAACCCGTCGCGAGGAAGGCGCCGGCAATCGAGCCGACCGCGACGTTGTTCCCGCCGGAGGTGAGGGTTCCGAGGGCAAACGCCCCGTCGGCTGTGTTATCGCTTGCAGTGGTGGTGTCATCGAGATCGAGGAGAGCGGACTCCCCGGTTGCCGTGTTGTAGGCTCCAACAGTATTGCCATTGAGCGCGTCAAGCCCGGTTGCCGTGTTGTAGCCTCCGGTGGTGTCGGAAGCTAACGCGCCGGCCCCAATTGCCGTGTTTCGGGCGCCGCTACCAACTGATGAGAGCGTGCTTGTGCCAATGGCCACGTTGTTTTGCCCTGTCGTGGTCGCATTGAGCGCCTCGCTGCCGAGAGAAGTGTCGCCCAGTCCCGAGATGGAAGTTTCGGAAGTCTGGGTGCCCAATGTGCCGTTGGAATCGATATAGACCGCCTGGGCACCGTTGGCGGCGTTGGCCCCATAGATGCCCGCCACCACGGTTTCGGTCTGGGTTCCCTGGTTTCCGATGCGGATCACGCCGCTCTCCGTCTGGCCGAGAGCCCCGCCATCGGGACCCAGCGTGTTGCCGATGTAGATGTTGCTGGAACCCGTCGCTAGGAAGGCGCCGGCGTCCTGGCCGACGGCGATGTTGGAGTTCCCAGCTGTGAGGGAGTCGAGCGCCAATGACCCGTCGGCTGTGTTGTCGTCCGCAGTGGAGCCGGCGAGGAGTTGGAGCGACCCATGCCCTGTCGCCGTGTTTTCGGAACCTACGGTATTAAGGCCGAGCGCGTTATATCCCAAGCTCGCGTTGCCGGAGCCGCTGGTATTGGCGTGTAGGCCGTCATACCCGAAGGCGGTGTTATCGAGGCCGCCAGTGATGGACACAAGCGCTCCGCTCCCGCCAGAGGTGTTATTGTTCGCACCCGTCAGGACCCCCGATGCTCCGGTGGCACCCGTAGCCCCGGCGATTCCCGTAGCTCCCGTCGCTCCCGTCGCGCCCGTGGCGCCAGCGATTCCGGTTGCGCCCGTCGGCCCGGCAGCGCCGGTGGCACCTGTTGCGCCCGTGGCGCCAGCGATTCCTGTCGCACCGGCGGCGCCCGTTGCACCCGTCGCGCCGGCGGCGCCCGTGGCGCCGGTCGGGCCGGTTACGCCCGGGGCCGGCAACGTGCCAAGGTTGCCTGTGGAATCGACGACAACCACTTCGGCTGTTCCTGGAACGGCGACGGTCGCGCCGTAGACGCCCGCCACGAAGGTGTGCGCCTGGGTCCCTTCGGTTCCGATGCGGATCGTGTTGGCGTCCGCCGAGGTTCCGGGGTCAAAGACCTCGATGTTGCTGCTGCCGGTAGTCACGTTTGACCCCGCGTTTTTTCCGATTGCGATGTTGGCGCTGCCGGTCGTGTTGGCGGAAAGCGCCCCCTTCCCATCCGCCGTATTGTTCGAGCCGGTGGTGTTGGCGGTCAGCGTTTCCGAGCCGGTGGCCGTGTTGCCGCCGCCGGTCGTATTGGATGTGAGCACCGCATACCCGTCGGCGACGTTCTGCGAGCCAGTCGTGTTGCCTTCCAGCGACGCGTAGCCGGTGACCGTGTTGTCGGCGCCGGAGGAGTTCAGGTAGAGCGTACCGTTGCCGACAGCGGTGTTTTGGTTCCCCGTTGTATTGAAATTGAGCGCCTGCAGGCCCACCGCGGTGTTTTCGGACCCGGACGTGTTGTTAATCAAGGCTTGGTAGCCGACCGCTGTGTTGTCCGCACCACCTACGTTCGCGAAAAGTGCTTGGCTTCCAACGGCCGTGTTTTCAACTCCCGTCGTGTTCGCCGCCAGAGCGTCGTAGCCGTCGGCCGTGTTGTCGCTTCCCGCTGTGTTTTGCAGGAGGGAATTCGTGCCGCTGGCGGTGTTGTCCTGGCCGGTCGTGTTAAGGTTGAGCGCGGCGAAGCCGTCCGCCGTATTGTATGATCCAGTGGTATTCGCGTTGAGAGCTCCGAAGCCAATGGCTGCATTGGCATTCCCCGAGGTATTTGCGTAGAGCGCCTGGCTGCCGACGGCTGTGTTCTGGCTGCCCGTGTTCATGTAGAGCGCCTCGTAGCCTTCAGCCGTGTTGTCGCTGCCTGCGGTGTTGCTGTAGAGCGCCCGATAGCCGTCGGCCGTGTCGTTATTGCCGGTCAGGCTCAGGTACAGAGACTTGTAGCCAGTGGCCGTGTCGTAGTTGCCGGTAGTGTTCGAGGACAACGCATCCGTTCCATTGGCCACGCTTTGGGTTCCGGTCGTGTTCGCATAGAGTGCTCCGTTGCCAAAGGCCGTGAGGCCGCTGCCCGTGGTGTTGCTCGGCAACGCTTGATACCCGACGGCCGTGTTGTTGGCACCGGTGGTGTTTTGGTACATTGTCTGGAAACCTATGGCCACATTCTGTTTCCCCGTCGTGTTGAGGTAGAGTGCCTGTGCGCCGACACCGACGTTGTTGTTTCCCGTCGTGGTGCTGTAGAGCGACTGGGCGCCGAGACCCACGTTGTTGGTTGCCGATGTCAGGGAGTAGACCGCCTGGAAGCCGACGGCCAGATTGTCGGTGCCGGTCGTGACGGAATTGAGCGCCTGCGTGCCGAATTCTGTGTTGGTCTGTGCGCGCGCCGAATTAGACAAAATCAGCGCGGTGGAAGTAACGATTATAGCGAGGGCCTTTATAGACGCATTCATTTGGATCATCCTTGGGTAAGCGGGACCTAGCTGCCGTGTATTGCGTGCAGCAAATCGCCGTGGTTCGCCCTGGGTAATGGAGCAAGCCTCGTTGGATCTGGGCGAAGTAAAATCACCATATACTCTCTGCTTCAAATTCATTCTACAGGCGCCCGGTGACCCCCCGTCCATGCCCGCCCTGCGAATCGTCGGCTCCGGTTCCGAGCCCTGCATATATGAAACCGTCGGCCATCCCCCCAGCCGCAAGGTGCCAGTGAACCAAGGGAGGGCTCGACCCGAGGCGGCCCCTACATGCCAGACTCCGCTGCGCCCGTTTCCTAAGCCTGTGCGCCCTCATTTCCTGCACCGACATGGGCTCCCAGTCGTTCTCCGGCGCCCATCGGCGTCTCGCAAGCGGAGCGTCCGCAGGCATTGGCGCCGCTCCTCCCGCAGGCGGGTGGGAAAAGGGTTTATCTTTCCGAGGCGAATGCCTATAAGAGGCAGTGCATGCATCCGGCTTCCCCGCGTCACCTGTTTTGTGCAGATCGGGCCGCCGCCAAAGGCCAGTCCCCAACCGTTTTCGAGATTAGGGCATTGAACACACGCTCATCACTCCAACCGGAAGAAATGCACCGCTTCGGGCATTCAACAAGAGGATACTTATGAAGGCATTCACACACATCGTTACCTCCATTGCGACGCTGCTCCTTTGCGACACCGCTCGCGCACAGACCAACACGGAATTCGGCACCCAGGCGCTTAATTCCGTTACGACCGGAACCGACAACTTGGCCGTCGGTGACCAGGCTGTCTTCTCTCTAACGTCGGCAACGAACAACGTCGGCCTCGGCGCCCAGGCGCTCTACAGCACCACGACGGGAAACAATAACGTAGGTGTCGGCGCCCAGGCGCTCTATCTCAATACGACTGGGAAGCAGAACGTGGCCGTGGGCTTCCAGACTATGTATCAGAACACCACCGGCGCCAACAACACGGCCGTTGGATATCAGGCGTTGCCGAGCAACAGCACGGGCAGCGGGCTCGCGGCATTTGGCAACGGGGCGCTCTACAGCAACACCACGGGGACCCAGAGTGCGGCTTACGGAACGGATGCGCTGTCCTCGAACACCACCGGCAACTACGACACCGCCACCGGCTACAAGTCCCTGTACCTGAGCGTCACTGGCAATAACGACACGGCCGACGGCTATCGGGCGCTCTACAGCAACATCGGCGGCAGCGACAACACGGCGGACGGCTTCGACGCGCTCTATTCCAACACCGGAGTGCAGAACACAGCAGTCGGCAGCCAGGCGCTCTTTTCAGATACGGGAGACCCCGATAGCACGGCGGTGGGTTTCAAGGCGCTTTATTCAAACAATGCCAGCGGCGGCGCAAATACGGCCGTCGGCAGCCAGGCGCTCTATTCCGACACGAACGACTTCGGCAACACCGCCGTGGGTTTTAAGTCGCTCTATGCAACCAACAATGGGGGCGGGCAAAACACCGCCGTCGGATGCGAGGCCCTCGCCTCCAACACGGTCGGGATTAGCAACACGGCTACTGGATTCAATGCACTCTATACCAACGTTGGCGGAAACAGCAACACCGCCTTCGGCAACCTTGCGCTCGCCTTCAATTCTGCCGGCAATTTCAACACGGCCGTCGGCGACTCGGCGCTCAACCACGACACGGGAAGCAGCAACGAGGCCGTGGGCGCCTTTGCCCTCTTTGCCAACTCCACCGGCACCGACAATGTCGCCATCGGCGAAGGCGCCCTTTATTCGAATGACGCCGGAAACGGAAACATCGCAATAGGCAGCCAAGCGCTCCGCAGCAACTACGCCAACGGGTTGTTTGGAGGCGGCGCAAATACGGCCGTCGGTTACCAGGCGCTCTACAACAACACGGGCTACGACAATGTCGCCATAGGCTACAACGCCGGCTATAACATCGGAGAGAGTTTTGGCAATATCGACATAGGAAACCAGGGTGTGGCCACGGATGGCACCACGTCCACGGGGGCAACCGGCCCCGCGATTCGCATAGGATATGAGAATACCCAGACGCAGACATTCATCGCGGGCATCTACGGTGCCACAGTCTTGAATGATGCGGTGGCGGTCTGCATCGATTCCAACGGCAACTTGGGGACGGTCACCACCTCGCAACACTCCGGAGCGAATTCAGCCTATGGCTATTTGGCGCTAGCTTCGAACACGAGCGGTGTCAGCAACACTGCTGATGGCGAAGGAGCCCTAACGTTAAATTCAACTGGCGTCCAAAACACGGCCGTCGGCACCGGGGCGCTTGAGGCAAATACGGTCGGGGGCGGAAACGCGGCCTTCGGCTACGGTGCGCTCGAGTCAAATGCGGGCACAGCCGGGCAGGCCGCCGCCAATACGGCGGTGGGCGCCGGCGCGCTCAACAGAAACACCACCGGTCTTGGCAACACCGCCATGGGCTTGACCTCGCTCTATTTCAATACCACCGGAAGCTATAATACGGCGGCCGGCTATGCATCCCTCGAAAGCCTCGCTAACACGACGGACGCCAGCTATAATACAGCCGACGGCTACTATGCCCTTCAGTCGCTCCAGAGCGGAAGTAATAACGTAGCGATCGGCTATGGCGCCGGGCAGTATCTTGAGAGCGGCATCGACAACATCTATATCGGCAACACGCTTGGGACCAATGGCGAGTCTGGGCAGGTAGAGAATTTTGCAATCCGCATAGGCGACCCGGCGTTTCAGACGGGACCTACCTGCATCGCGGGCATCTACAATGCGACCATCACCACGGCCGCGGTTTACGTCGACGCCAGTGGCCACCTCGGCATCGCTTCGTCCTCCCAGCGCTTCAAGAGGGACATTCAGGACATGGGCTCGACGAGCGAGGCGATCCTAGCCCTGCGCCCGGTGACATTCCGTTATAAGACGGATATCGATCCCGCAGGTACGCCCCAGTTCGGCCTTGTGGCCGAGGAGGTCGAGAAGATCGCACCCGATCTGGTAGTGCGCGACTCCAAGGACCAACCCTACACGGTCCGCTACGACGCCGTTAATGCAATGCTCCTCAACGAGTTCCGGAAGGAGCATCGGAGGGTGGAGGATCAACAGAAGGAGATCGAGGCGCTGAAGGCCCGACTGGGCCAAATTGACGCGCTGACAGCCCGTCTCGACGCCCTGGAGAAGGCCACACCCGGCAGGTGAAATGGACCCGTCAGTAATCAAGCCTCTTGCCGGGCACCAGGTAGTTCCTCACGTAGTCGGCCACCTCAACGTCCTCTAAAATGAACAAAATGAAATCGTTAACCAAGATAGTTTGCTCCTTGGCAGCGTACATCGTCTGCAGCACAGCTTACGCGCAGACCAACACGGAATTCGGCACCCAGGCGCTTAATTCCGTTACGACCGGAACCGACAACTTGGCCGTCGGTGACCAGGCTGTCTTCTCTCTAACGTCGGCAACGAACAACGTCGGTCTCGGCGCGCAGGCGCTCTACAGCACCACGACGGGAAACAATAACGTAGGTGTCGGCGCCCAGGCGCTCTATCTCAATACGACCGGGAAGCAGAACGTGGCGATCGGCTTCCAGACGATGTACCAGAACACCACCGGCGCCAACAACACAGCCGTCGGATTTGGGGCGTTGCAGGACAACCAGACAGGCAGCGGCGGCACCGCGTTTGGCAACGGGGCGCTCGGGTTAAACACGACCGGCACCCAGAGCGCAGCCTACGGAACGGATGCGCTGTCCTCGAACACCACCGGCAACTACAACACGGCCACCGGCTACAAGTCCCTGTACCTGAGCGTGGGCGGCTCCGACGAAACGGCGGACGGCTACCGGGCGCTCTACAGCAACGTCTCCGGCAACGACAACACGGCGGACGGCTTCAACGCGCTCTATTCCAACACCGCCAGCCAGAACACGGCCGTTGGCAGCGAGGCGCTCTATACGGACACCGGCGATTCAAACAGCACGGCCGTCGGCTTTAAGGCGCTATTTCTGAACAACGGCAGCGGAGGCGCGAACACGGCGGTCGGCTCGGGCGCGCTCTACACCTCAAGCGGAGGCTATGGCACCGCCGTCGGAGTCAACGCCCTCTCGAATGTTGGCGCCGGCAACAGTAACATCGCGATCGGCTACAACGCCGGGATGGAGCTTACGAGTGGCGCTGGAAACATCTACCTCGGCAATACCCTGGGGAACGGCACGGGGTACGCCCAGTCGGAGAGCGACGCGATCCGCATCGGGGATCCTTCGGTGCAGACCTCGGCCTTTATTCAGGGCATTTACGGGAGCAGCGTTGGCACCGGCGCCGTCGCCGTCTACGTGGATTCCAACGGCACGCTGGGGACGGCAAGCACGTCGCAGAACGGCGGGTCCAATTCCGCTACGGGCTACCAGGCGCTGAATTCCAACGTCTCTGGCGAAAACAACACGGCCACGGGAGCCAGAGCCCTCTTTTCGAACAACGGGGAGGGCCCATACTTTGGTTCTGAGAACACGGCCACCGGCGCCCAGGCGCTCTATTCGAACACGACCGGCAGCGGCAACACGGCCACGGGTTACGGCGCCTTGTACAACAACACAGCGACCGGAAACACGGCCACCGGCGACGGTGCTCTCAACAGAAATACGGTCGCCGCAGAAAACGTAGCCGACGGTTACGAGGCGCTTAATAACGTCATTGGGGACTCTTTAGCAAATATCGGGGCTGGGGACGGGGGGGGCAACACGGCCGTCGGATATCAGGCTTTGTGTTTCGATCAAGGCATTGGGGGGGGCCAGTCAGGAGAATTTGTATATGCGACCGGAGATGGAAACACGGCCG
>Ga0302326_10003703_pt1 | contig 35904 bp, 25 predicted proteins | sample Palsa_T0_3_FD_202264 | JGI IMG/M metagenome (GOLD analysis project Ga0302326, IMG submission 202264) | Peat permafrost microbial communities from Stordalen Mire near Abisko, Sweden - Palsa_T0_3 | ecosystem: Environmental > Terrestrial > Soil > Palsa > Peat permafrost | place: Sweden: Abisko... | reverse complement strand
ATAACGATGAAAATGATCTTGACGAGGCGGTTGTCTTTGGTTTGCAGGAAACGAATCATTGGATAATAGCGACCTTTAGAGAGCGGCTCTTTAAGTATAGCGGCATAGTTGGTTACGGGGGCACTGTTGGGCCTTCGGCCCACCCACCCTGGAAGCGCCGCCCTCCCCTTTGTCATCTCGACCGAAGCGCAGCGAAGTGGAGAGATGTCTGTGTGGATGCTCTTTCTTGGAGATGTTTTTCTTGCCGAGACCGTGAGTAAAAGCAATCGAAAAAAATCGTTTTCGTCCCACGTACGCTGGTGCGAACGTGGGGCACCCAATACCGAGTTGGTGCGAGTGACAGAGTAGCTAGGTCACGACTGTACGTAGAAATGGCGGGGCTTTTCGCCCCGCCATAAACCTGCTCCCTTGACCCGGCTTACTACCTCCAGCGGCGATAGTAGTACGGGTGCCCGTACACGTAAGCCCGAGGATAACCATAGACATACGGGTATGCATATGGATAGCCGTAAGCATACGGATACGGAGCATATCCTGGGGGTGGCGGCGCGTAGCCGGCTGCCGCACCTGGGTAACCGTAAGGCCCTGGGTAGCGCCGGTCTTGCGGCGGCGGTCCTGACTCAGCCTCCATACGCGAAGCTTCCTGGTAAGACACTGGCTGCACCGTGGCCGGGCTGGTCAGATGGAAGCTGAGCACGGCTTCCGGAGGAACCACACTGCGCGGACCCGGAGTAGCCGCCGAAGCACCCAATCCGACCCCAGTGCCCGCCACCGCGCCGATGGCGGCACCAGGTCCACCGCCGGCGACAGCGCCAATCGCTGCACCCAGTACCGCGGCGCCGACCGTGTTGCTGGCTGTGTAACCACCTTTGCCTGGACTGCTGGTGTTAAACACATCGGTCGCCAGCGAGTAAGAATTGCCGCCCAGATTAAGCGTTGTCAGTTGCAGCGCCATGCTTGCGCCGCCCTTCAATTCTCCCGGCTTCTTCACGTCGACGACCCGGCCCGTAACCGCCGCGCCACGCGGGATCGCCAGCACGTTGCCGGCGTAGATGTTCTGCGCGACCGTGCCCTGGAAGTAGTCTCCAGGCTTCATCTTCTTCGAATCCAGCGGCTCGCTGGTGCGAATCGGCAGCCGCAATCCAGAAGACAGAGTCACCGGACCGGATGGTGGCGCTGGTGCCTGGGCCGCACCCTGATAATTGTTCGGTTGGTTCTGCCCCGGCTGGTACGCAGGGCGCGGGGGCTGTCCGTAGCCTACGGGCGGATTGCCTGCAGGCGCACCCAAGCCCTGATCCTGGTTCGCGGTCTGGCCGGGATATTGCGGCGGGCCTTGATCCTGATTCGGGTCCTGATTTTGGCCCTGCGCCGCACTGTCGGGTGGGGGAATCTGTCCATTCTGCGCATCGGGCGGCGGTCCTGCCGGACCCCAGTCGCCTTGCTGGCCAGGCGTCGCTGTCTGCTGGCCGGTTTGTTGCGCCGACGCACCCAAAGCCGGAGCCAGCGTTAAAGTCGCGCCTAGCGCTCCGGAAAGCACCCATTGCCAATGATTTCTACTCATCCACTCCATCGTTAACCCCCAAGCCCCGGGCGAATCGCCCGATCCGTCCGCCGGGACTACTCCATAGACGGTGGTACGCACAGTCCGTCACTGGTGATAACCCTAATGGAAAACAAAAGTTACCCGGAAAACTGCCCGGTTCATAATTTCCTGACGGTGGTAATCGCCACCTTTGTGTAGTTTACCAACTGGATATTCATCGCTCGTTCGCCGACGATTCTTCCGTTTCAACCAGCTTGGATGGCCCTTGCTGGTTCCCAGACCGCAAACTGCGGCCCGGCTGGCATGGCAGCAGGGACAAGCCTTGGGTAGCTGCTGATTTGAGCTTCTCTCTTTACAGGGTCCCCCGTTGCCGTGGTAGACATGCTTGCATGCCTGCCACTACGGAAAAACGTCTTCATCTGAGCGAGATTGCTCCTACCATCATCCAGTCTGAAATTCGATCCATGACCGTGGAATGTGATGCCGTCGGGGGTGTGAACCTGGCCCAGGGGGTATGCGACACTCCCCTGCCCGAGGTGGTGGAAGAAGCCGCCATCCAGGCGATCCGCGACGGTTACAACATCTACACCCGTCTGGACGGCGTGGCCGTGCTGCGCCAGGCGATTGCGGAAAAACTGGAGCGCCATAACGGCCTCAGCGCTGATCCCGACAAGGAAATCCTGGTCACCTCGGGCGCCACTGGTGCTATGGCGTCCGCCTGCCTCGCCCTGTTCGATCCCGGCGACGAGATCATTCTCTTCGAGCCGTTCTACGGATACCACTTGAGCACTCTGCTTGCTATGCGCGCGCAGCCGGTGGTGGTGCCTATGGAGCCCTCCACCTGGGAGATCGACTTTGATCGCCTGCGCGCAGCCATAACCCCTCGCACCCGTGCCCTGATCATCAACAGCCCCGGCAATCCCTGCGGCAAGGTGTTTACCCGTCCGGAGCTGGAAGCCATTGCTGCCCTGGCGATCGAATACGACCTCTTTGTAATGACCGACGAAATCTACGAATACTTCATCTATGACGGGCAGTCCCATGTAAGCCCGGCGACCATCCCTGGCATGGCGGAGCGGACCATCACCATCTCCGGCTTCTCCAAAACCTTCAGCATGACCGGGTGGAGGGTTGGCTACCTCACCGCCAGCAGCAAGTGGATCCCCGCCATCGGCTACTTCCACGATCTGCAATATGTGTGCACTCCATCGCCTTTTCAGTACGCCGCCGCCGCCGGACTTCGCGCCCTGCCCGACAGCTTCTACCACGGGCTGGCAACCGAATACCAGGACAAGCGGGACCAGATCTGCGACGCTTTGGCGGCTGCCGGCTTGACCCCGGCCGTGCCTACTGGAGCCTATTACGTGCTTGCGGATGCCACCCGAATTGAAGGGGATCGGGCCAGCGTCAAGGCGCGGAACCTGCTGCGCGCGACAGGAGTGGGCGCGGTCGCCGGGTCAGCCTTCTATGGTCCCGGCCGGGGAGAAAACGTGCTCCGCTTCTGCTTTGCGAAGCAGGCCTCCGAGCTTGATCGGGCCTGCACCGCCCTACGCAACTTCGGCGTCTGAAGACTGGTTTGTTAGACAGCGGGGTATTGTGCCGTCCCTACGGGACTGCTTCGTTTTTCGCGAGAGGTGGGATGCCCCAGGCCTCCCCCTCAAGCCTGTGACGGGCTAAACAGCTCCACACGGGTGCCCCATGTTCGCCCCTGCGTACGTGGGCCGAAAACGATGGGCGAAGCCCTCCACCGCCTTTCGTTCCGGACCTACCATTTGTTCGGGTTTGAACCCGCGCCCCCGACTCAACCGGTTTAGTCGTGGCTTGATCCCAGACGAGCCTGCTTAGTCCGTAACCGATTCAAAACAGGTCGAGTTTAGCTCCTGGAGGCCCGCCCGATCCTTTTCGGACCAGTTTGAATCCAATGGGTGAATCCGAGCATCAGATAGCTTGACAACAGAACACTCAAGTGCGAGTCTAAAGTCCATAAACTCGCACGAGTGCTGTGCTTGCAGGAGCGTAACGAATGGCAAAGATTATAGGGATTGATTTAGGCACCACAAACTCAGTGGTCGCCGTGATGGAAGGTGGAGAGCCTAAGGTCATACCCAACGAAGAGGGTGGCCGCACAACTCCTTCCGTGGTCGCGTTCACCAAGAGCGGCGAGCGGTTGGTAGGTCAGGTGGCGAAGCGCCAGGCGATCACCAATCCGGAAAACACAATTTATTCGATCAAGCGCTTCATGGGCCGCCGTGCCAACGAAGTGACGGACGAAATGAAGATGGTTCCCTACAAGGTAAAGGCTCAGGGCGACCATGTGGTCGTAGTAGCACAGGGCAAGGACTACACCCCACCCGAGGTCTCGGCAATGATTCTGCAGAAGCTGAAAAAGGCTGCGGAAGACTATCTCGGCAGCTCGGTTTCCGAAGCAGTCATCACCGTCCCGGCGTACTTCAACGATGCCCAGCGCCAGGCGACCAAGGACGCAGGCAAAATTGCCGGTCTGGACGTAAAGCGCATTGTCAACGAGCCCACAGCGGCGGCGTTGGCCTATGGTCTGGATAAGAAGAAAGACGAAACGATCATCGTCTATGACTTCGGTGGCGGAACCTTCGATGTGTCCGTACTGGAAGTCGGCGAGGGCGTGATCGAGGTTAAGTCGACCAATGGTGATACCCACCTGGGCGGCGACAACCTTGACCAGCGCATCGTGGACTGGTTGATCGACGAATTCAAGAAAGATGAGGGATTGGACCTGCGGGCAAAGGGCAACGAAATGGCCCTGCAACGGCTGAAGGATGCAGCCGAGAGAGCCAAGATCGAGCTCTCGACAGCAATGGAAACCGAGATCAATCTTCCCTTTGTCACAGCCGACGCGAGCGGACCGAAGCACTTGGTCAAGAAATTGACCCGGGCCAAGCTGGAGCAGTTGGTAGATGACCTGCTGCAGCGCTCGATAGAGCCCTGCAAGCGGGCGATGGCGGATGCGCAGATCGATGCCAGCAAGATCGACGAAGTGGTACTGGTCGGCGGACAGACACGCATGCCTAAAATCCAGCAACTGGTTAAGGACCTGTTCGGCAAGGAGCCCCATAAGGGCGTCAACCCGGACGAGGTGGTAGCCATCGGGGCTGCGATCCAGGCCGGCGTGCTGGCAGGAGAAGTAACCGACCTGTTGCTGCTCGATGTCACACCGCTGACCTTGGCCATTGAAACGTTGGGTGGCGTAGCGACCAAGATGATCGGGCGCAATACGACCATCCCGACCAAGAAGACGGAGACCTTCTCGACTGCAGCTGATAACCAAACGGAAGTGGAAGTTCACGTGCTGCAGGGCGAGCGTCCTATGGCAGCGCAGAACAGGACCCTGGGCAAGTTCAAGCTGAGTGGAATTCCTCCCGCTCCGCGCGGCGTGCCGCAAGTGGAAGTGACCTTCGATATCGATGCCAACGGCATTCTGAACGTGACGGCGAAAGACAATGCCACGGGCAAAGATCAGAAGATCACCATCACCTCCTCTTCGGGTCTCAGCAAGGACGAAGTGGATCGGATGGCAAAAGAAGCCGAGGCGCACGCGACTGAGGACCAAACCAAGCGGGACGAGGTGGAAGCAAGAAACTCGCTCGACAACATGGTCTACAACGTGGAGAAGATGCTGAAGGATAACGGCGACAAGGTTTCCGGCAGCGAAAAGAGTGAAGTGGAATCAGCGCTGGCGCAGGCTAAGCAGTCGCTGCAAGGCAGTTCCAGCGTGGCTGAAATGAACAGCGCGCGGGAGAAACTAACTGCGGCTTCTCATAAGCTGGCCGAGGCTATGTACAAGTCGAACGCGTCGTCGAATGCATCAGGAGCATCGGCGGCGGGTGACGCTTCCGCGGGAGCACCGGCGGAGGAAAAGAAGGACGAAGGCGTGATCGACGCCGAATACGTGGACGTCGCGGACAAGAAGTAACAATACTCTCAGTCAGGCGATCCAATACGGGTATGGGGCGCTCAATCGCTAGGAGCGCCCCTTGCTTTATCTGAGCAAGACCACGGGCAACAGCTGGCGGAAGGCACGGGCAACAGCTGGCGGAAGGCAGGACACAATGACTGAGACGATGTGGAAATATGAACAATTGAGAGCCGGAAAAATCTATAACCAGGTCATGTTCAACACGCGGGAAGAAGCGGAAAGCTTCGCCGCCCAGATGACCCGGGTGGAACCCGATCTCTTCTGGAGAATTGAACCAGTAGAAGCCCGTTTGTGGTGGAACTGACCTAACCCCGGGCCGCCGTTTCGGCGGCCCGGCTCTGTTCGAAACGTAAAATTGAAGTAACCAAACTATGGCCCAGACACCGACAAAAGATTATTACGCCACTCTTGGAGTCAAGAAGGCGGCAACTTCGGACGACATCCGCAAAGCCTTCAGGAAGCTTGCGCGCAAGCACCACCCCGATGTCAATCCCGGGGATAAGAAGGCGGAAGAGAAGTTCAAGGAAATTTCGGAAGCCAATGACGTCTTGAGCGACGAGAAAAAGCGCAAGGTTTACGATGCGCTGGGGTACTACTCCGACCAGATTGATCCAGCAGCCGCAGAAGCCGCGGCCCGGGGAGGCTATGGTGGATTTCCCGGCGGCGGTCAGGCCGGGGGCTCTACGCGGCAGCCCGGCGGAGGTCGGGGCGTCCCCATCGACTTTGGCGGCTTTGACTTCTCCGACTACGCGGCCGGCCGTGGGGGCGAACCCGCCGGCGGGGCCTCTGGATCGAGCTGGGGTGGCTTCCGGGACATCTTCTCCAGCGTGTTTAGCCAGGGAGGACAAAAGAACCGCGGTCCGCAGGAAGGGACTGACCTGGAGTATCAGGTCACGGTGGATTTCTGGACCGCGATCCGCGGCGGCGTGGCACGCATGCAGGTGACGCGGCAGGAAACCTGCCCCAGCTGTAAAGGAAAACCCAGCGGCGGCGGCGGTACCTGCCCGGAGTGTCAAGGCACGGGACAAGTGACCCAAATGGGCGGACGGATGAAGTTCAACATCTCCTGCCCGGAATGTAAGGGCACCGGCAAGCTGGAGGATGAATGCGCAGCCTGCGGGGGCGAAGGAACAGTGACCCGCCCCGAAACAGTGGAAGTTCGTATCAAGGCCGGCACGCGCGATGGTCAGCGAATCCGGTTAGCCGGCAAGGGCAACGCCGGAATCAACGGCGGCCCGGCGGGCGATCTGTATCTCATCATCAAAATTAGTAGTCATCCGGTGTTCAGCCGCACCGGGGATGATGTTCAGGTAACCATCCCGATTACCGTGCCCGAAGCAGCGCTGGGGGCCAAGATTGAGGTGCCGACCATCGATGGCCGGGCGCAGTTGAAAATTCCGCCCGGTACGCAGAGCGGTCAGAAGCTGCGCATGCGCGGCAAAGGAGTTCCCTCGGCAACCCACGAGGGAGCCCGCGGGGACGAGATTGTCACCGTGGAGATCGTTGTGCCTCCTGTGCGCGACGAGCGATCGAAAGAAATTTTGCGGGAGTTCGCCAAGTTGAATCCGGAAGACCCCAGAGCGGCGACTTTCGCCAGCGTATAAGAGGCGCGAGAACCAAAATGCCCACGAAACGTAAATCCAAAGGTGCATACATGATCTCGGCGGTGGCCGAGATGTACGAAATCCATCCGCAGACGCTGCGGCTGTACGAACGCGAAGGGCTGCTGCAGCCCTCGCGCACGGTCGGCAACACGCGTCTCTACACCGATGAAGACCTGGAGCGGCTGGAGTTCATTCTTAACCTGGCACGCGATCTGGGGGTCAACATTGCCGGCATCGCCATCATCCTTCAGATGCGGGAGCGGATGGAGGAGATGAATCGCCAGATGCAGGACTTCGTCGAGTACGTGCGCAGCGAGATGCTGGCCAAAATGCAGCAAGGCATCGGTGCGAGCGAGGGCGCCCTGGTTGCCTTGCGCAGGCCCACCGTAGTCCCGGCGGCCGCTTCCCGCAGGCGCTAGGCTCTTCTTTTGGAGCCTTTTACGGGCAAAGTGTAGTCTAAAGGGAAGTTTCCTGACGCATGATGCATTTCCTGCTGGTACTGAGCATTGTCGGCATCTTCACCTCGACCATGTATGCCCTGCTGGTGGTCGTAGGCGCCTTGCGCCTGGCGCAGCGACGACAGGCGGCGGAGGCGTGCGTGTTCACTCCTCCGGTCAGCTTGCTCAAGCCGCTGCACGGCTGGGAACCGGACCTCGAGTCCCACCTGGAAAGCTTCTTTGCACAGGATTACCCCGAATTCGAGATCATTTTTTGTGCACGCAATGACCGCGACCCGGGCCTGGAGACCGCCCGGCGAGTTGCCGCGCGTTATCCCGGGATTCGCTCCACCTTTCTCCTGAGTGGCCCCCCGCCGTATGCCAACGCAAAGGTGTGGTCGCTGGAGCGCATGCAGAGTGCAGCCGCGCATCGGTTTTTGGTGGTCAGCGACAGCGACGTTTCTGTCACCAGGGGCTACCTGCGGGCGGTCATGGGGCCTTTTGTCGATCCACATGTTGGCCTGGTGACCTGCCTTTATCGTGGAGTAGGCAGCAATCTCTGGTCCAGGCTGGAAGCCGTCGGGATGTCGATTGAGATGTCGGGCGGGGTGCTGGTTGCGGAGTTGATCGAAGGCATGAAATTTGCCCTGGGGCCGACCATGGTCGTTCGCCGGGAAAACCTGGAAGCGGCAGGCGGTTTTCGTGCCCTGGGGCCCTATCACGCGGACGACTTCATGTTAGGGAACCTGATCGCTGCGCATGGGCACCGGGTTGTCTTGTCCACCCACACCATTGACCACCACGTCCTGAATTCTTCGTTTCTTCCGTCTGTGCTGCACCAGATCCGGTGGATGAAAAGCACTCGTTTTTCCCGACCCAAGGGACATCTGGGAACCGCACTCACGTTCAGCATGCCTTATGGGGTGCTGGGTGCGGGCGTTGCTGTGGCCTTCCATCGCCCGCTGTTGGGCGCCCTTCTGCTGTTGTGGAGTTGGGGCTCGCGGGTAGGCCTCGGTGCTTTGGTCGGCGGCCTGGTGGTGGCTGAACCGAGGTTGGTACGGAGCGCCCTGCTCTATCCTCTCCGCGACCTGCTTGGATTTGCCTATTGGATTGCCAGCTACCTGAGCAACCAGGTGCGCTGGCGCGGGGAAGTGTACAACTTGCTCGAGGATGGTTTCATGCGCAACGACTCCCAGTCGGCCAAGCGCGAGCCCGAAGCTGTTCTCACCGCCTAGAGCCCAAACGACCCCCTCGCAGACGACCTCATCGCCTCATCCTCCCAGGTCCTCTTGGGTTCCCGATACCAGAGCCCCCTTCTCAATACCCAAGAACCCCTTTGCCCGCTGCGTCAGCTTGCACCGTGGAGCGCTAGAAAGGAGTTCACGCGAAACCGACTTTTTCCGCAGCCTCGAAAGCCCGGGCTGGCTGAGGTTGAGCAATCAGAGGGGTCGGTCGGTAAAGAGAGTTTTATCGGAAAGCTCTTGCAGGAGATAAGCGCGTCTTCCCAGCAGACTATCCACGTGTGCGCGGACATTTCCGGGCACAAAGAGAAAGCGGCGGGGCCCCGCACCCCACAACGCCAGCAGATCCTGATCACTGATCAGCACCCGCGGAGCGTCAGGATAATTTGAACCCCACAGCACGGCACTCACCCGCCCATTGACCAATAACGCCTGCCGTTGGGTGTAGAAAAGCAGCGAGGAACCATCGGCCACATCCCCATACAGAATCAGCGTGGCATCGGTTCCCCTGGGGGCGATGCGATTGATCGTGTCAGCCATGGCACGCGAGGAGAGCATCGGCTCGAAGCGCACCAAAGCGATGTGAGCGGCGATGAGAAATACCGCTGAGGTAAAAGCGACGCTGACCGTAGCCTCGAAATGATGACGCTGGCGACGTAGCACCCAGGCCGTGATCGGACCCAGCAGAAGGCCAACGGCAGCCAGCCCCGCCGGCAACCGCAAAGAGGCAAAGGATGGCCCGGTAAGATCGAACAGGTGAGCCATCGAGAGCGTGTAGCCCGCCACGTCCCGATGCGCCAGCAGGGCGCCAATATCACTCCCCGAAGGCAGCTTGCGAGAGGACCACAATCCATATCCCAAAGCGACCGCGGCCACGATCCCTATGCCCACCAGAAAAGCCTGTGCTGCGTTCAGCCACTTGCTCGAGATTTCGACCTCCTCGCCCGCCAGTGCACCGGCGGTGAGCAGCAGCAAGGGGAAATAGACGGGAAAGGTGTAGTACTCCTGATTGGTCGACAAGGAGAAAAAGAGCAGGATCACAGCCGCGTAGATGGTCACCAGCAAGTTGGTCCTCACCCGGAAAAGCGCCGCGCGCGCGCTCACAAAGTCCCACCGGGTTCGGGCGGCCCATGCACGCCTGAGAACCACCGGCAAGTAGATACTCCAGGGAAAGAGCCAAACCAGGTGCAGGCTCCAGTAGAGAAGGAACGGAAGCTTGTTGTAATCGATGGGATAGCGCTTGCCCAGGAACCGCAGCACTTGCTCGTTGATGAAGTAGAAATAGAAGAACCCGTGGACATTTCCCATGGTGGGTATATTGCCCACAGGATGCCCCGCACCCGGATTGCGCAGCCCGGCGAGAATGTGCCACGGAACCGCGATGACCAAGAACAGCAGCAAACCGGAGGCCAGGCGGAATTCACGCCAGCGGCGCCAATCGCCGGTGAACAGCAGGTAGGGCACGGCGGCAAGGAAGAAGAAGACCGGCGATACCAATCCCTTGGCCAACATGGCCAGCCCCAAGGCCGCCCAGGTGAGGTAAAAGCGGGAGGGTTTCTCATCCTCCAGTGCAATGAGAAAATTGTAGAAAGCAAAAGCCAGCAGCAGGGTCAGCAGAACTTCCGGAATGAAGATTCGGGTGAAGAGAAAAACCCCCACACTGGTCAGGATGCTCAGGGCGGCATAGAACGCAGCCCGGTCTCCGTAGGCACGGCGGCCCCAGGCCCAGGCCAAGATAGCCAGGCCAAGCACGCCCAGCGAAAGCGGGAGGTGGGTAGCAAAAACGTTGAATCCGAAGAGATGATAATCCGCAGCGGCCAGCCAATAAGGCAGCGGAGGCTTCTCCAGGTAACGGACACCATCCACTTTCAACGTAACCCAGTCGCCGCTCCTGGCCATATACTGGGCGGCAGCCGCGTGGGTGGCGTCCGCGTCGTCCAGAAGAGGTGGCGCAAAGAGCGCCGCAAAGTGCACCGCGGCAAAAACCAGCAGCAGCAGGGTCCAAGCTCGCCGCGGAGAAAGGGCAAAAGAGTTCTCGGGAGGCGCCTCAAGGGAAAGAGCGAAGTGATTCGACATGGCTTACAAATGCGCGATAACTAAACAGCAGGATACCAGCCAGCCGCGGGCTCGTTTCATCGCGACAGCGGAAGCCTTCGACGCCGCTGTCAAGCAATGCGTTGAGAACGCTGCTCCGGAAGCGGTGCATGTTCTGAGAACGGGCTCACGTCGTCTGCAGGCGACGCTCGAAGCCATGGTGCGCGAAGACACGGCCGTGTCGCTGCAACAGCCTGCCAAAGGATGGCTGCGCCAGCTTAAACAAGTTCGCCGGGCAGCCGGTACAGTGCGCGATCTGGACGTCCACCGCAAGCTGCTGGAACACTGGATCGCCAGTGAAAACAGCCCGCTCGAAAGGCAGGCGGGAATGCTCGATGCCTGGCTCAAAGCCCGGCGTAAGCATTTGGCCTCCGATATGCAGAAAAAGATCGGCAAACGGCAGCAGGAACTGGAGCACCGGCAGGCTGCGTTCCTGGCCGCACTCGACTCGGTACCTCTCGATGGTGTGCGAGTTCCGCGTTCGGCCGATGAAGTGGCCCTGGAGCAATTTGTGCGCGCGGCGGACGCCATGCCCTCGCTGGACGCGGAGAACCTGCACGACTTTCGTAAAGCAACCAAGAAGGCGCGCTATGTGGCGGAATCCGGCAGCGCGGAACAGGAATACAGCAGTGTTGCCAAAGCCTTGAAGCGGGTGCAGGACGCAATCGGCGACTGGCATGATTGGGTATGTCTGTCGGAAGAGGCCGGCGCGGCTCTGGGTAAAGGCGCCACGGAATTGACTGCGTCCCTCGAACGCGAGGTAGAGCGCCATTTTGCCGCAGCCTTGAGAACCACCCAGACCATGCGCGGCCGCCTCCTGGGCGAGTGGATGGCCGGCCATGGCAAGCGGCCACCCGCATCGGTAACCGTGGGGGACAGAGGGCTCGCCTCCGGCTTTTAGAGGCTGCGGAAAAAGTCGCTGTTGGAAGTTATTTACGGCACGGCTGAAGCCGTGCCCTTCCGGAACCGAGTTCTCACACACGGGCTTTCAACCACCAGAGTTTTTCCGCAGCCTGTAAAGCCACCGCATCATGGCCACCCTCGTGCCGAAAACGAACGTTAGCCGCTGCGCCCGGACCGCGAGGACGCTTGGTTAAGGTTTCTTAACATAGGTGGCGAAGCGCATTAAGGGAAAGGCACCCCAGGCCGATCAAAGAATAAACGGAGGCACGAGCATGAAAACGAATTTATCCACGATCGGCGACCAGAACCAAACGGAACCTCCTTCGCTGTCCCCAGTAGTCACTGATCCGGTAACGATTGCCAAGAGCCTGGAGGTCAAGGGCGAAGTAATAGGCTCCGAATCGTTGTACATCGACGGCAAAGTCATGGGCGCAATCTACTTGCCTGGCAGCCGCGTGACGGTTGGCCGCAATGGTCAAGTGTCGGCCGATATCTGTGCCCGTGAAGTGGTGGTTCTGGGAGCGGTGCATGGCAACATTGATGCCAGCGACCGTGTGAACATCAGCAGTGAAGGTTCGTTGATCGGGGATGTAATTACACAACGAGTCACTATTGCAGAAGGCGCGTTCTTCAAGGGGGTTATCGACATCCACACGCCGGGGCCAGGAAACGATGAAATGGCGGCTCCGGGGATCTCCAGCGCCGACGGGTCCGCTGTTGGCGTTCAGGCGTAGGTCCACTTCGCCTTGTCGTTCCGGCCGCTAAACGGTTCTCAGGCCTACGGGTTTCGCGGTACCTTTCCGGTAACCTAAAATTCACCCTGATGCTTCAAAATGAAGGGTGAGGTAACCACTTGGTGTCTGGCTCAAACAGGCATGACCTACTAGCCGCAATTGACATTGGATCCAATTCCTGCCGATTGAAAATCGCGCGCGTCCAGCAACAACAGCTCAAAGTGCTCCATGAGGACCGCGAGGTTACGCGGTTGGGAGCCAGCGTGTTCGAAACCGGTATGATTTCCCCTGAAGCGATGGCGGGTACCTTAGTTGCCCTGAAGCGCTTCTATCGGGCGGTCAAGCTGCACGGCGGCGACCACGTGCGCGCGGTGGCCACATCGGCCTTGCGCGATGCCCGCAACGCACAGGCCTTTCTTGCCTGGGTGAAATCCGAAACCGGTTGGAATGTGGAGATCATCTCCGGGCTCGAAGAGGCACGCCTGATCCATCGCGGGGTGATGGGTGAGCCTGGCACGCAAGGCCGGTGCCTGCTGATCGATGTGGGCGGCGGTAGTTGCGAGATCACCCTGTCGGACCACAAGCGCATCCAGGAAACGGTGAGCCTTCCGTTAGGGGCGGTCCGCTTGACGAAGGAATTTCTTCCCGATGATCCTGCAAGCGAAGAGCAACTGGCCCGCATGAAGCAATTTGTCGCCCGCGAGTTGCGCAAGGCACAGCGACGCCTGGGTGCTCTGCGGGTGTCCCTGGTGGTGGCCACGTCGGGAACTGCAGCCGCATTATCCCAGGCCAGCCAGGCCATGCGCAATGCGCCGGTCAAGAACGGGCGGGCCAAGAACGGCCGAGTCAGAAGGAAACCGTTAACCGAAACCCGCAACGTGCGCCTGCTGACCACCAAGCTCACGGGAATGAACAGCGCTCAGCGCAGCAGCGTCCCCGGCATCGGCCCCAGGCGAAGCGAGATCGTGGTCGCGGGCGCCCATGTCTTTGCCGCGGTGCTGGAGCACTTTGCTCTGCCCGGGTTCGCCTACTCCGAGCTAGGCTTGCGCGACGGCATACTGTCGCAGATGCTGGCCGAACAGGACGCCAAGACCGCGGCCCATCAGGCCTTCGAACGGGAACGTTGGCAGGGAGTTTTGGCCACCTGCAAACAATACGGAGTGGACCCCAGGCAGGCGGACGCGGTGCGCCAACATGCGTTGCAACTATTCCGCGACATGCAGCCGGTGCATGAGCTGCCCCGGGAATACGGCTCGTGGCTGGAGGCGGCAGCCATGATGCGCGACGTGGGAAAATTCATGAACTATCAGGGCCACCACCGCCATGCGCAATACATCATCGCCAACTCCGAGCTGTTCGGGTTTACCCCCCAGCAAAGAGGCATTATGTCGGCCATCGCCCGCTACCTGGGCAAGTCCCGTCCCGACCCCGAGGACCGTACCATGCGACCTATCCCTCCGGAGGAATTTACCCGCGTGCAACGGGCAGTGGTGCTGCTGCGGCTGGCCGTCGCCCTCAACCAGGATCGGGCCAGCGACGTGCTCAAAGTCACCCTGCGGGTTTATCCCAAGCGGGTGTTGATGGAGCTCAGCCCGGGACGCACCGGGGCAGAGCTGGAACTCTGGTCGCTGCGCAAGGAAGCCGACTATTTCCGCGAGGTGTTCCGGCGGGAGCTTTTCGCCGCGCTGGCATAGACCAGGCGCAGGATCCGCGGGTCCAGCACGGAGATCAACTGTCCCGGCCTGCGGGTGCAATCAACCCGTGCAATGGCGCCCTTGCGCATTCGTATGCTGGCAGGCCTGGGGGCGCAGATGAGGGAACCCAGAAATTCCGGCAGGTTGGGATTGTGGCCCACCGCCAGAACGTTTTCAAACCCGGAGAGAGTGGTGACCAACGCCTGAAATCCAGACACTGTACCTGACGGCGAAAGGGCATCCGTGATCTGAATCTTGCCTTCGTAAGCGACCTCGGTGCCCACCAGCGAGGCCGTCTGCAAAGCACGCTTGAGCGGGCTGGACACGATCAGGTCAAACTGGACTTTTAAAGCGTTCAAATACCTGGCAACGAGCAGGCACTGCTCCTTACCTTCTTTGTCGAGCGGCCGCTTGACGTCAAGCGTAGGGGAAGCGCGGCGGACGCCAGCGCTTGCGTGGCGGAGAATGTAAAGGTTCATCGAGTTGAGACTTCTCTTATCAGGCCGCGGGGCGGTCTTGGCCTATTCGGCTAATTCATCCGATTGTAACAATTCCACAGACGCAAGAGAAGGCCCTCCTCAGAAGAACGGGGAGCGCGTATTCAGCGGATCGAAGGGCAGTTCAGGGTCAGGATCAGCTGGGGGAAGAGGTATGGGATTGGGATCTGGGTCGGGAGCGGGGTCCGGACCCGGTAGAGGAAAAACGTCAGGATTTGAGGAACTCATTCTGGTTGGAAGTGCTGCCCGGGGCGGACGGTTGCCTTGGGCAGTTTCGCAATTACCGTGTTCTGTCAAAAGCGGAGGAGTGGTTTTCCTTGGGAGAAAACCACGAAAAGGCCTGTGGCTCCCCGGATTTCCTGCAGCGCGGCACTAGCTGAGAAAAGTGATGTGCGGCTTTCTTCGAGGGTGGCGCCACGAAACTCCACAGGAAATCCGGGTTCGGTCTACACCAATTGCGAAACTGCCTTGCCACCCTACGGCAGCGGCTTCTTCTCAGAATGTGGGGTTTTGTCGAGGTTATCGGGAGCTTTCGGCTTCTCGACGGGCTCGGTTCGACCAGGTTCCTTATCGGGGGTCAACCCGCCCAATGGGAATTTGGTTTCATGCTGGTCGAGCCGTGTGACAGAGGGTTCGCTCACCCCTGCCGGTTTAGGCGCCGCTGGCACAGGATCAGGCTCAGAAATTTCGGGCGGACCAGAAAGGACCTCGGGCTTAGCCAAAGGCTCCGTCCGCAATTTCAGCACCAAGTCACGCAGCGTAGGTTCGGACAAACCCGCCAAGTAAGCGGTACTGCCGGTCGTAGGAACTTCTTCCTCAACCAGTTCCGCCCCCTCTTCGGGCTCCATTGCGTCGGTAGCAATACGAGGCGGGTCTGCGGACATAACCAACGTTGCTTCGATCCCCCGTTGCCAGAACCGGCCCGCCAGTAAAAGAAACAACCCGAGCTGCGCCAGCAGGCACGCTATCCATACCTGGTGGGCAGGAAGCAGTCTCCAAAGCAAGAGGCACAGGGCAAAGGCGAAGACACCCGCCAGACCCGCGACCAGGAAGCTGCCAAAAGTGCGAAAAAAATGGCGAAAGAGTAGTCGCAGCGCGGGCAAAAGCGCGGGCACGATGCTGCGCTCGCCGTCCATGGCGTTGCGCACGATGTACACCTCGACCAGGTCCCACCAGAGACGCACCAGCAGGGCCACGAGCAGGATCAGCCCAGCGCTGATTGCCGAGTAGACGAAGATCTGCCGCTCGACGTAGACGTCGCGCGCGTGATCCAACAGCAGGCCCCGTATGCCCATCAGGAGACCCAGAATCAGAGAGGCTGCGAAGCCGGCCACAATGGCTGCGCGTACAAAGCGCCAAAAATAAGCGATCCCGCCCCGTAGCAGTACAGAGAACCGCGGCGGCTCGGAGGATACATAGACAAACACGCTGCCGGCGAAAAGCACAAAAAGCACCAGAACCTGGAGCATATTGAGCCAAACAGCGGTTTGCATAACCATGGGGACAAAGCCGGTGTCGCCAACCTGAATCGCCAGCTCTCGCAGATAGGAAATGTCAATGGTGCCGGCAATGTGCGTGGCAGCAAGGCTGTGATCAAGGTAAGGGGAGAGCCCGCTCGCCAGCGGTATACCGGCCAGCAAGGCAAAAAGCAGATTCGCGGCGTAGGTCCAAACCACGCAAGGCCAATTGCGTAGGCCGAGTTGAAATCCCTGCAATAGAAGATTGGGTAGCGGGCGCTTGGCGCGCAGTGGTGACACGGCTGAAGTTTGTAATTCGATCGTCATGTCAGACCAGGAACGATAGCCATTGCGCCAGCAATTGCTGCGCGAAGACCCAGTAATTCGTCAATTTGAAACGAGCAGTCGAGTCTGGTTGCAGGCTGTAACTGTTGTTAAAAAAATTAGTGTCCAGGAGTACGTTTCGGTCGGGGTCCACCCTGGCGTATTTGGCCCGCGAAGGCGTGTCCCAGGAGAACCGGGCCCAGCGATCTTCACCACCCCAGACGGCTTGCTGCTTCGAACCGTCGGCAAAGGCTACTTCCAGCTTCACTGGAAAGAGGAAAGTACCCTTACGCCGCAACATCACGCTGGTGTGGTAGGGCCCCCCTGCCCTGCCGTTCTTCCACCAATCAACCGGGTCTGAGGTGAGAGAGTCGACGGAGTAGTCAAGCACATCGGTGCCCTGAAAAGCCTGGACCAGGTAAGGCTCCAGGTCTTTGCGCCCGGTAACTTCTTCGACGGTCGCAAAAAAATCGGATCCTGTGGGATGCTGAAAGCGGTAGCGCAGGAAGTACGTTCGCAACACCTGACGCAGCATCGGCTCTCCGAGCACGGATTGCAGCGTGGTGAGCGCTATCGCTGTCTTGCCGTACACGATGCTACCGTAACTGAACGAATTGGCGAATTTCCAGCCCGCGCGCACAATTGGGTCTTCGTCCGGGTGCCTGAGATAGGACAGCCGTTGGGCCTCTTCGTCGCTCGAATAGAAGGTGCGCCCGTTCACATGCGAAGTATTTTGACCGAAGAGCGAGCCCATTACTTTGTTTTCGCTGTAGGAATTAATACCTTCGTCTAGCCACGGTTCTTCAAATTCATTGCTGGCCACCATGCCGTACCAGTATTGATGACCGAACTCGTGGATGGTCGTCTGGTCCATGCCGTCGTGATACCACGACGGCTCCCACCAATCCGCTCCGGCTGTGATCAGCGTAGGGTACTCCATTCCTCCGATCTCGGAATCCGGCTCGGGATCGATCAACGTGATCTGCTTGTAAGGATAGGGTCCGTACCACTCATCGAATTTCTGCATGCTCTGCTTCAGGGTAGCGAGATAACGCTTGCGTTTATCGGCATTCGTGGCCAGAACCAACGCATGCAGCTTCACCGGGCCAAGGCTGTTCACGAACACATCGTCGGCCACTTGAAAGTGTGGTGAAGCGGCCCAGGCGAAGTCGTGGATATCTTCGCCGCGGAAACTGAGCGTGCTGGTTCCGTCGGAGTTGATCTGCTCCCCGGTCTGGATGCCACTGGCGCCGACGATATAACGCTGCGGCAAGGTGAGGTTCACGTTGTAGGTACCAAAATCAGCGAAGAATTCTGTGTTGACGTGATATTGATGGCAATTCCACTGCTCGTGCCAAAGGACGCCGACTTTGGGAAACCACTGCGCGCCCATGATGAAATCCCGCTTGTATCCACTTCTCGCAACCGCGAGGGGGAACTTGTCATGGAAGGCCAGTTGCAGGCGAATCGCCTCCCCGGGCGCAACCGGTTTGGGTAGGGCAACTTCCATCACGGTATGGTCTTCCTGATTGCCGTCGTCGGGGGCAACGAATCGCGTACTTTTTGAAACGTCGCCATAGCCCTCGATGGAAATGCTCTTGATGTCGATGGAGCCTTGCTCTTCCTTACCGTACGAGATGCCGAAGCTGTCGCGAAGCGATTCCATGGAAAAGGTCGACTGAGGACGGAAAGCGTTGAGGTAGAGGTGAAAAGGGATGCTGGTAATCGGCTGGCTGGAAGAATTGCGGTATTCGATACTCTCGGTCGCGTCCAGAGTCTTTGCCTCGGTATTGAGGCTGGCTTCGATCCAATAAGCTACGACTCGCTGGGAGAGAGGTTTGCCCTCAGGAGAGTACACCGCCGACACCTGTCCCGGTGCGGACAGGACACACATCAGGGGGAAAACCGCCAGCAGGCGCAATTGCAGGGAGGGCATGCGGCATTCTAGTTCATTTTCGGGGTGCAGTGGGGTACCGTCCAGACTTCGGAGCGTAAGAGTCCGGCCAGAAAGCAGTGGTGGTGGCTGAGCACCAAGCCTCGGCGGAGCATGGCGTCCGCGTAATCAGGCAGGGCGCGCACCCGCAACCCGGTAAGCAGGCCGAATACCCTATACAGCGACCCGATCATTCCACGGGCGAGAAAAGCGGCAAGCGGATTGCGGGGAACGGCGAACTCCGACACCACCCATTGCGCACCAGGCTGAGCATGGGGAAGAACGCGATCGAAGAGTTGCTCCAATTGATGAGGAAAGAAGCAGTCCAGGAAAAAGTGAGAGACGATCAGATCGTAATAACCGCTTGGCTCCCATTCGAGAACATCGGCGAGGTGCAGGCGGATTTTCGCCCCGCCGGACCGGTGAATGCGGCGGTTGAGTATGGTGAGCATGGACCGGCTGGAGTCGACTACATCCGCTTGAAGAGCAGGATTGACGGCCAGCAGATGCAGCAAAAAGCGTCCGTCTCCATCGCCTAACAGCAGGGCGTGGCGCGCGCCGGTCAAGTGCGCGAGTTGCGCGCCGCGGCAGCGCGCGAGCCACGGGCCGAAGCTCAGGTATTCGAGCCATCGATACAGGCGGGCAACGGGATCGAAGTTGACGGCTCGTAAGGCGTTTCGACTTCTATGCCGCGGTGAACTCTTCACCGGGCAAAGGGAAACAAGGCTAACGGTGTCAGTAGCGCGGCATCCGCGGCGATGCGCAGTTGCAGGGGCGAAAGATGTGAGCTGCGGGTGTCCAGGGCAAAAAGCAGCCCACTGCTGAGCAGGGCCGCAAGATAAACCGCCATCAGGCCGCGCGAAGGAGCGAGGAGAGCTGCGGCCAGCGAAAGCAGCGCAATCATGGTTACGATTGCGCGAAGGTGCAGGCTCGCCCAGTGAGTGGTCGCGTGGGATTTACCGCCTTCCCACTTTTCGATACCTACGCAATTGATCCAGCAAAGCAGCGCGAAGAAGAGGACGGCCGGCGCTAGCTGCCCTTTGCCGGCATGGAGCCGGGACCAGGCGGGAACGGCCGTGGCGAAGGCGAAAATGAGAGCCACTGCCAGCTCCTTGGGAAGCCGGCGGGCCGCTATGCGATGAACGGCAAACAGGTAAAGCAGGGCAAAAAACCCGATGCACGCGTCGTCGCGCACTGCCTCGGGCCGCATGTGAGTGGCCACCGCCCAGGCCAAAGGAATGACCAGAAAGGCGGACACCAGCAGAAAAGTGGTGCGATGGCGAGCATGGAAATGGTGGCGCTCGCGAAGCAGCTCACTCGAGCGTAGCCCGTCGAGAATACGATCTGCCACATAAAGCAACCAGGTGCCAACCGGTAGAAGCAGCGCCTGGATCAAGGACAAGTGAAGGTGCATGGCGTAGACGAAAAACCACGACCAGAGGGCAGCCACAGTGGGTGCATCCAGGCTTAGCAGATGCCACCATTGCGCAAGATGGTAAAGACGTTGAGCCAAGATTCAGTCTACGAGAGTCGCGGATTCGACGCACGAACACGGATACCACGGCGCGATCGCGGATGCGTATCTGCACGGCGCGGCACGAATCATTCCGCGGCTGGGGGAACGGGAACCATCCAGGAGATCGTTGCCCTGCTGAGAAGAAGGCAATGTGCCGTCCCTTCGGGACTCGCTTCGTGCCTTTTCCTACCCGGCACTGACGTGCCAGGCTACAGGTTGTGCCGTCCCTTCGGGACTCGCCCGTGCCTTTTCCTACCCGGCACTGACGTGCCGGGCTACAGGTTGTGCCGTCCCTTCGGGACTCGCCCGTGCCTTTCCCTACCCGACACTGACGTGCCGGGCTACAGCTTGTGCCGTCCCTTCGCGACTCGCTTCGTGCCTTTTCCTACCCGACACTGACGTGCCGGGTAGGCTTAGGTTTATGAGGCGAGTCCCGGAGGGACGACACATCTCGGCTCAGGCCATGCCGTTTCAGGACCGGGCTTCCGCAGCCTGATAAGCCCGGGAATATTTCAATCATTTTGGGGCCCGGCTGAAGCCGTGCCCTAACAAAAGGGAGGTTTTTCAGCCCTAAGAGGCGGTTGCTTGGACCTTCCGCGCGGCTCGGCGCCGCGGCGGCTTGGCCGGGGATGAGGTTTCTACGGCTGCAGGGAAGGCCGTAGCAACTTCCTCCGGCTGCCAAGCCGGTTGGGGAATGCTGTCAATGCTGTCCCGGCCCTCAGCCACGCGGATTAAAAAATCCTGAGCGCTAAAACACTTGCCCTCGGGCGCGCGAACCCGAGGGTAGCCGCCGTTGGCGGTCTCAATGCGCGACTTGGAGGTGTCAGCCAAATAGGCGGCCAGAATCTCGTGGCGAATGCGATTACGAATTTGCGCATCACGGATGGGAAAAACAACTTCACAGCGTTCAAACAGGTTGCGCGGCATCCAATCAGCGCTGCCACAGTAGATTTCGTCCGCGCCCCCGTTGGCAAAATAAAAGATGCGGCTGTGCTCGAGAAACCGGCCTACCACCGAGCGCACACGGACGTTCTCACTCACCCCGGGAATGCCGGGACGGATAGAACAAATACCGCGCACGATCAGATCGATCTGTACCCCAGCCTTCGAAGCTTCATAGAGCGCTTCGATCACTGCCTGTTCGAGCAGCGAATTCATCTTGGCGATAATATGCGCGGGGCGTCCTGCCAACGCGTGTTCCCGCTCGCGTTGGATCATGCGGATGGTGCTCTCCGCCAGAGTAAGCGGCGCCACCAGCAAAGGAGCGTAGTCGTCTGATTCAGAGTGCGCAGTGAGGTAATTGAACACACTGTGCACGCTGGCCGTAATCTCAGGATCGGCAGTCAGCAGGCTGATGTCGGTGTAAAAGCGCGCAGTGTTGGGGTTGTAGTTGCCGGTGCCGAGGTGGGCATAGCGGCGGGTCACGCCGTCCGCATCGCGGCGTATGAGCAGGGCCAGTTTGCAGTGCGTCTTGAGCCCCACGATGCCATGGAAGACCTGCACCCCGGCATCCTCAAGATTGCGTGCCCAACGGATGTTCGATGCCTCGTCGAAACGAGCCATCAGCTCCACTACGACCGTCACCTCTTTGGTCTGCGCCGCTTCGGTCAGGGCATGAAACATGGGCGAGTCGGAACTGGTGCGGTAAAGCGTCTGCTTCATAGAGACCACCCGCGGATCCTGCGCCCCCAATTGGATGAAGTTGACCACGGCATCGTAGGAATCGAAGGGGTGATGGAGCATCAAGTCGTGGTGGCGCAGTTCCTCGAAAAGATCTTCCGAACGTCGATTCAGGCGGAGTTCCCGGGGCAGGAAGTCTCGGAATTTGAGGTCCGGGCGTGGAGTGTCGGTGTACAGATTCATCAGCCGGGACAGGTTGACTGGCCCGTCAGTCGAAAACACCTGGCTATCCTCCAGCTCAAAATTCATGCGCAGGCGGTCGACGATCTCGGCATCCGCACCTACCTCGATCTCCAGACGCACAGCATCTCCTTTGCGGCGGTTGTGCAGCTCGGAGCGCACAGAATCCAGCAGACTGCGCGATTCTTCCTCCTGGAAATACAGGTTGCTGTTGCGGGTGACGCGAAAGGCGGCGGTGGAAAGGATTTCATAACCGCGGTACATGCCGGTGGCGTTGTGCTCGATCAGGTCGGCGAGGAAGACGAAGTCCTGGGTTCCGGAACTGGAGGGCACGGGCACCAGCCGGGGGAGCGCGCGGGGAACGGTGAGCACGCCCAGCAGCGCCCCGCTTGCCCCCTTGCGCTTGCGGCGCAAGAGCAGAGCCAGGCAGAGCGCCTTGTTCAGGACCCGGGGAAAGGGGTGCGCAGGGTCGATGGTGATGGGCGTCAGCAAAGGGTCTACTTCGCGCTGATAGTACCCCAGGGCATGAGCGCGGCCGGCATCGTCGACTTCGCCCCAATCCAGTACGCGTACTCCATTCTGGTAGAGTGCCGGACGTAGGTCCTGGGTCCAACAGCGGTACTGATCGCGGACGAATTCGTGCATATCCGCGACCACCACATCGAGAGTCTGCCGCGGGGTCAAGCCGTCGAAGCCGGGTTCCGTGTATCCATCTTCAATGCGTTGCATGATGCCGGCCACGCGGATCTCAACAAACTCATCCAGATTGCTGGCCGTGATGGCGAGGAACTTAACCCGTTCCAGCAAGGGATTGTCAGGATCCTGTGCTTCTTCGAGCACGCGCCGGTTAAAGCCCAGCCACGATTGATCGCGGCCGATAAATAGACTTTGAGGATCTGTAGTCACACTATCCATAAGGGAGAATGGCGACAACTCAACGATCGTACTCAGATTGTCTGCCTTGTCTACCTTACTAAACCACGATCGGAGCTGGCTGAGGATGAAAGTCAAAATCGGCCACGATTTGACGCCCGGAGAGAGGTTGCGGGAGGATGGAAGATGACAGTCACGGGGCCAACCGACAAGGAGTCACGTATGAACGAGCAGGATTTGGGACAGTTGATGGCCGAGGATACGGCGTTGCACCTTTTTCAGATCGCGGCCTTAATGTTGGGCGATGAGCAGGAAGCGGTTTCGCTGGTAGAGCAGAGCGTGGCCAGAGTGGAAGCTGATCCTTGTGCTGAGGGAACGCTGGCGTATGACGAGGCGCGCGCCTTACTGGTGAAGACCGCGGTGCAACGGATGGCCGGTCTGTATCCGGAAGCGTTCGCGGTGCCGAGTGCGCCGCCGGCGGACGCTGCGTGCATTGAAACCGATGATTTGGATGCCGTAGGTTTGAGCGGGGAGCAGTTCGGAGCGATGATTTCCGGTCCCGGCCGGGCCAGAATGCGCGAATGGCTGGAACGGTTGGCGCCCGCCTTGCGGGCTATCTTTGTCCTGCGCGCGGTAGCCGGACAAGACGGCGAGCAGACGGCGGAGAGTCTTCGCCAGAGCGGAGCGACGGGGGCTCAAGCGTGGCGGCGAGACCAGGTGGGGACTGCCTATCGCCAGGCGCTGTGCTCGCTGGCTACCAGCCTGATGAGCGCGCAGATTGCGCTCATGCCGGCCTGAACCGGATATAGCCTTTCCTACCCAGTTCCACCCTTCCCGAAGCAGCGCGTTCTCAGCGCGGATAGGCTTTATTTTGAATAGTTCACGGGCCGTTCGGCATCGAAACGGGTGCTGCTTTTTTTCGGGCCACAGGCTTGTTTGCCGAGGTTGACTGCCGGATGAGACTTAATTCGGGTGCATTGTGGGGTACGGGGCTGGTAATGCTGCTCAGCTTGACCCTTAGCCCGCCCGCGTCGCCGGGACAGTCCCAGCCTTCGGGAGCTGGTGGGTTCGGGGGGAGCGGAGCGCCTGGCGGCAGCAGCTCCAGCGGCATGTCCGTGCAGGCGGCGCCGGCGCAGGTGAACAGCAGCACGTACCAGGGCAGCCTGGTGAAACAGGCTCCTGTACCGGGTGTTCTTCCGCTGACGCTCGATCAGGCCATCCGCATGGGATTGCAATACAACCTTGGCCTGGTGCTCTCCGGCACCAACGCAACGTCGGCGCGGGCGCAGCAACTCCAGCAACTGCAAGCTTTGCTGCCCACGGTCACGGGGACGGCCAAAGAGTCAGAACAACAAGTCAACCTGAGGGCCGAAGGCCTATCGATTCCCGGCTTCCCTACCATCATCGGGCCCTACGCTTATACAGACATCCGGGGTTCGGTGCAGTGGTCGCTCTTGAACTTGTCGTCGCTGGATAATTATCTGGCCTCGAAACATAACTTCCAGGGATCTAAGCTTTCGATCGAGGATGCCAAAGACATGGTGGTGCTTACCGTTGGCAATGCGTATCTGCTTTGCATCGCGGACGCGTCGCGAGTGCAGTCGGCGCAAGCCCAGGTAAGCACGTCGAAAGTATCGCTCGATCAGGCGGTAGCAAATCACCAGGCGGGTACGTCCCCGCTGCTGGACGAGCTGCGCGCCCGGGTGGACTATCAAACCCAACAGCAGACTTTAATTTCGGCGCAAAATCAGTATGAGAAAGACAAAATCGCGTTGGCCCGCGCTATCGGGCTGCCACTGGAACAAAGCTACGAGTTGGCCGACCAGGCGCCTTTCAAGGCTCTGGACAACGTGGATGTAAACGCCGCCGTGCAGCAGGGGCTGGCCCATCGGCGGGACCTGCAGGCTTTTGAGCAGCAGGTAGAGGGGGCCCGGGCTTCGCGCTCCGCCGCCACCGCCGAACGCTATCCTACCATCGCCTTTTCGGGCGACTATGGGGACATTGGGCCGACTTTGGGCCATTCGCACGGAACGTTCGACGCGGTCGGCACAGCTTCTGTGCCGCTGTTCGAAGAGGCTAAATTGCGTGGGGATGCGCGTGACGCGCAAGCGCAGCTGGAACAGAAACAGGCACAATTGAGCGACCTGCGCGGACAGATCAGCGCCGATGTGCGCAACAGTATTCTCGACATTGAGGCAGCAGCGAAGCAGGTATCGGTCGCCACCAGCAATGCGGCATTGGCAGCTGAGGCTTTGAGCGAAGCGCAACAGCGATACGTAGCCGGCGTGGCCGACAATCTTGCGGTATCGCAGGCCCAGCAATCGATGGCCCAGGCCGACGACCAATTGGTCGCCAGCCTTTACCAGCACAACGTGGCGAAGCTGTCCCTCGCCCGGGCCATGGGCATCGCACAAACGAATTACAAGGATTATGTGGGAGGTAAGTAACGGTGGCGGAACAGAATGCAGAATCAGGCCGTGCAACTACCGTAGAAGAAGAGGGTCCCCAGGCCGGCAACAACGACCAGCAGGATCTCGACAATCCTCCCCGCAAGAAGGGGAGGCGGCGCTTTATTGTCATTGGCGTGGTCGCGGTGCTGGTCGTGGGCGCGCTGCTCTTCTGGTGGCACTCCACGTATTACGAAGACACGGACGACGCCCAGGTGGATGGTCACCTGATCCAGATCAGCGCCCGGGTTGCGGGGCAGGTGATCAAAGTGAACGTGGAAGAGAATCAGCTTGTCCAGGCCGGAACCGTGCTGGCTGAGATTGATCCGAAGGATTTTGAGGTGGCGGTGCAGCAGGACGAAGCCAGCCTGCAGAGCGCCGAAGCCAACTATGAAGCGGTGCGGGTGAACGTGCCCGTGATAGGAGTGAATACCAGTTCTACTCTGCAGTCTGCCAACTCGGGAGTGCGGACATCGACCGCAACGGTGCAGCAGGCGCAGGGGCAGTTGCTGGCAGCCCAGGCCCAGGTGCAACAAGCGGAGGCAAACAACACCAAAGCGCAGCTGGATCTTGAGCGGTATCGGCCACTGGTCGAAAAGGACGTGATTTCGAAGCAACAATTTGACGCTACCGTGGCCACAGCAGATGCTGACAAGGCGGCATTAGCAGGCGCCAAGGCGAGTGAGGCGGCGGCTGAGGATGCAGTCCACATTGCGCGCGACCGGGTGATCCAGTCGCAGGCAGATTTAAAGAACGCGCAGACTGCGCCAGACCAGGTCAAAATTCAAAAGGCCAAGGCCGACCAGGCGGCAGCGCAGATGCAGCAGTCTCAGGCGGAGTTGGCGCAAGCTAAATTGAACCTGAGTTACACCCGGCTCGTCGCCCCGGTGAACGGGATTATCACCAAGAAGAGCCTGGAGGTGATGCAAAACGTCAGCGTAGGACAAAATCTGATGACCCTGGTTTCGCTCGACGATGTCTGGATTACTGCGAATTTCAAAGAGACACAATTAAGGTTGATGCGCCCCGGACAGCATGTCACGATTCACGTCGACGCATACGGGCATGACTACAACGGGAAAGTAACCCAGATTGGAGGCGCGACCGGCTCGGTGCTGAGCCTGTTTCCGCCGGAAAATGCTACGGGTAATTATGTGAAGGTGGTGCAGCGGGTTCCGGTAAGAATCGATCTGACAGATCGAAGCGAGGACAAGGAGCATCTGTTACGGCCGGGATTGTCGGTTGAACCTACGGTTCGGGTGAAGTAAGGGTGATTGCGACGGCCACGCCAGAGGGTTTGTGAGTACCGAGAAAAGAAACCGCAGGTCCCTCCACTACGCTTCGCTCCGGATGACAATTTTGTTGTGCCCGCAAAAGCCCCAGCGGCTAAAGCCGGGTATGGCACTGTCATTTACGGCACGGCTGAAGCCGTGCCCTTCCAGGACCGAGTTCTTCACACACCATCTAAAGGCCCGCCCCCAAAGTGAAGTGTTCCGGCTTTCACAGGCTGCAAAAAAAAAGAACTTTCAGGCTACGACCAGAGCAGCTAGTTCTCCAGGATCAGCCACTGTTGTTGATACGCTCCCACGGGGAATGGATGGCCCAATGGCAATGGCCTGGTTATGACCTTCAAACCAAACCAGGAAGGCGGATTGCTCAGCTCCCGGCAACCGCTGCTGGTTGATCCAGTTGTAGTACGCGCCCATGTCCGCATCGACTAACGAGCCGGCGAAGTCAAGTTCCGCAGTGCCGTGGCCAGTGCTCAAGAGCTCATTCATTGGCCTCTGTCGTTGTCTGGGGGCGAAGCGCACCAGCATGGTGAGCGGCTGGGCCCGTCGCAGGGCCTCGCGGGCTGTCCACTGGGCAAACGTGGTGCTGAAGATCTGGGTTCCGGAGCCTTCGGTGAGCAGCCTTACCTGAAAGCGATCGAGTACCTCGTCTCCTGATTTGCTCATGCCCAGGTCCGCTGGGGTCAGCGTTGCCAGATGCGTGCGTAATTCTTCCGGGCCCATGCCTGGCCGCTGAATCTCTGTCTGAATATTGTGCAGCAAGGCCGCGCGGACAGGCTCCAGCCCCTCGTAGGACACGCAGGTGAGCATGGGGCTGTGGCCGGCTGGCTGCCCGCCATCGATATACCAATGGCCATAAGCAGCCGGGTGCGCCTTGGCCCGGGCCTCAACCGCGTTCAGCAACAGTGTTAGTCCGTTATCGGGCTTGACTGAAGCGAAATAGGCGCCGTGCGGGCGCAGGTTGCGGAACAGCGGCGCGTCATAAGAGGCAACGCCCTGCCCAATCACGGCGATTCCCAGCCTGCGCACAGGAATAGGATCGGGAGGTGTCGCGGACCGTAAACGATCGTTATAGACTGTCGCGGCCTTGCGGAAACTATCCAACTGCTGCGTAGTCCACAAGTAGGCCGACAACTGTTCCACAAACCGGGCGGGCTGATTCATCCAATCGAATTGTTCAAGTTTTGACGATAGGGACAACTGCGAGAAGGCTTGAAACCAATCGTTCAACTGGGGCGGCGAAAGAGAACTGAGGTTGGCGAGTTCCTTATCGATGGCCACACGCTCGGCTGGAAACTTGTAGTCGTAGTCAATGACTTCGCGCAGCAGGCTGGGCACAAAGCTAAGCGGAAGCTGCTGTAACGCTGCCAGGTGGGACACGGCCAACGCCCTGGCCTGGGGCGGATAATCCGCGAACTGCTCCGCTTTGAGATCGCGTGGAAGCATACAGCTAAACCAGTTCTTTGATTGCTTTGCCCTGCGAAAGCGACGGAGTGAACCCCATCATCGCACCCAGGGTCGGTACCAGGTCAATCGACTGCATGGGACGGTCATAGACTACGCCTTGACGTACGCCCGCGCCCATGGCCATCATCCAGGTGGTTCGTGAAGCTACATCGCCGGTCCGATGATGCTGAAACCCGTTGCCCCCGGCATCCTGATCGCCATCCCGTCCAAAATCCGGCAGGATGAACATGGTGGTGTTGCCCGCATACTCCGGCTCACTCTGCACCGCGCTCCAAAGCTCCGCGCAAAGACGATCTGTGCGGCGGATCGCATCCACGTAGAGCGAGTAAGCCCCGGCATGCGCGATATCGATGTCATGCAAGGTGATCCAAAGCAAACTGGGGGACTCCTGCTGCATCAGCCGCCGAACGATAAACATGGACAACTCGTCAGGGCTGGATATCGTGCGGGCATGCGCCTTGAAATCGTCCACCGAAAGCTTCAGGATCATCTCCAGCTGTTGCAACTCGACTTCGCCCCCTGCAAGTTGAGGCGCGTAGAGAGGCGTCTCGTAGTTGTCACTGAGCAGGTGTTGGTAGTCGGTAGAACTTCCAGAAATGGCCGCACCCAGCAGATGCTTGGGCAAGACCACCCGCGCCCCCATCCCCGGACCGTAAGAACGGTAGTCGCTCTCACCGATGCGGTTGAAGCCGTTACTGGGCGCGACCACCCAGGCGTCGGAGAGGGGACGGTGCAGATCCTTGCGAAAGTATTCGAACACTGTCGGATGCTCGGGTGGGACCGCAGAGAAGTTATTGAGTGTTTCGTAGACTCCGGTTGCCAGGCTCGCGGTCGCCACATAGTGACCCAGGATGCCCTGGTTCACCACCTGGGTAAAAAAGCTCGATTGCGGTATCAATTCCTTGAGCAGGTTGGGGATATTCTCCTGTCCTTCGGGCGCAAAGGTCTCCTGATCGCGGGCCCCTCCGCCGAAGGTGATGACAATGGTTTTCCGCTTCTTTGCGGCCACCGCCCCATGTAGCAGCGGGCTGGAGCTCATCAGCGCACTGCCCAAGCCCAAGCCTGCCGCGTCGCGCAGGAAGTCCCGTCTGCTGCGACTTAGTTTGCGGGCGAGTTGTTGCGCGGGTGTCATGGCTTGGTGGAAGGCTCTCCCTTGGCGGAATACACGAACTGCTGGACTTCGGCCCTCTCTTTATCGATTTCAGCCGTATGCGCCGCACGTTGACGCTGATAAATTTCGAACTCCGCCTGGGCGCGATCCTTCTGCCCCGCGTGAATGTAATCCTGCCCCAGACGGTAATGAGCATCGGGTAGATTTGGATTCAGTTCCAGTGCGCGCACATACTCCGGAATGGATTTTGCATATTCATGCTGGTCGGCGTAGAGATTTCCCAACTGCACGTGGGCTTCGGGAAGCGTCTGATCGAGTGCGATCGACTTTTGCAGCAGAGATTCGATTTCCTTAAGATTGAAACCGGGATCTTCGGCCCGTTTACCCTTCCACAAACTCATCGCATAGTAATAAAGAGCGCGCCCATTGCCGGGCTGGAGTTCAGAGAAACGGCGAAACCTCTGGATGACTTCGTCCGCCTGGTTGGGGGAGCTGTCGTAGGCCTTGGAGAGAAAAAGGTAGCAGCGAGCATCGGAGGGGTCCAGGTCGGCGGCCGCGAGCAGCGCTTTGACCGCCTCGTCGTACTTGCCTCGCGAGTAATCCGACATGCCCAAGCCGATCAAAAGGCGGGGAGACTTCGGGTACCGCTGCGAGGCTTTCTCGAACACTTCAATGGCTGGTTCGTAGGTGCGGTGGAGAAGAAGTTCGCTGCCCCAGTCGAAGAGGTTCGATTCACTTGGATCCATGTGCGCGGCGGATTCAAATTCGTTTACCGCCGGCACGAACTCTCCGCTCTTTTCGTCGATTTGAGCCAGCAGGTTATGCAATTCTCCGGTATTTTTGGTCTGTTCAAGGTTTTGAACGAGCTGCCTGGCTTGACCAAGCTTCCCAATTTCAAAATACGCCAGCGCGAGATCATACCCATTGTCGTAAGAAGGACGAATCTCCTGCGCTTTTTCCAGCAGTGGCACCGCGTCCGGAATCCTTCTGGACTGGATGAAAAGCTCACCTAGATTGTGGTTAGCATCGTAGTCGCGAGGTTCCAGTTCCAGAGCCTTACGAAACTGCCCCTCTGCCAACTCCGATTTGCCGGAATGGAAGAGACTGGCGGCCAGATTGGTTCGCGCGGCTGCCGAATCCGGCTTCAGTCGAACCGCGATTTGAAGCTGCTCTACGGCCTTGGCATCCTGTGACTGTCCAGCATAAACCAGCCCTAAGAGCTCATGCACCTCAAAGGTCCTCGACGCATAGGGCAACAGGGCCTCCAGCTGCGCTGCAGCGTCCTGAAGCCGTCCAGCGTCATATTGAGCCACGGCCGATTGAAACTGGCGAGTTAATGCCTGGGACTGATTCGCCTGGGTCTGGTTTGGATGGTCCTGGCCTATGGCAAGCGCCGCACACACCACCAGTGAAGGAAGAACCATCCCCCGGGACCAGTACATTTTGCCCACAGCCCACCTTTGTTGATACCGCGTGAGCGAAGCGCTACGCAGAAACACCCCGAAAGGCCGCAGAAAGCGGCCTTTACGGGGTGTTTTCATCTTAGCCTAGTAATACAACTTCAAAGAAAATTGTATTTGCCTGGGAGCGTTGGGAGCATCGCGGGTAGATCCGATGGCGCCGAAGTTAGTGTTGGTGAAATTGGTTGAGTTCGAAATGGAAACCACGCCGTTGCCGCCGAATCCCGGAGCATTGAAATTCGGATGGTTGACGATGTTGAAGAACTCACTCCGGAACTGCATGCTGAAGCGCTCATTGATGGGGATGTTTTTGAAGGCGGAGAAGTCAAGCCGATGGTAGCTTGGCCCGGTAGTCGTCCCCGGACGGTCACCCAGATAACCAAAACCAGTCGTCGGTATGCATCCAGCCGGATTACTTGTTACATCGCCGCCCAACAGACAAGGCTGTTGGAAGGCTGCCGGGTTATTCAACCAATACGGAGTTAATCTGCCGTTTGCATTTGGCCGGACCTTGATTCCGAGCTTCGGGCTCTGCCCGGCTACGGTCACATCGTTGCAGTTCGTGCCTTTTGTCGTTGCAGTCGGGCAACTGAGGGAGAGAGGCTGGCCCCCCTGAAGGGTAGTGATCCAATTTATCATCCACCCTCCAACTACAGCGTTCTCGATTTTGTTCGCGCTGGCGAAGTATTTCTTGTTTTGGCCCAGCGGCAGTTCGTACCCGCCGCTGAAATGGAACACGTTGGTGACGTTGAAAGAGGCCAGGGACCAATCTCCACGGACACCGAAGCCAGGCACGTCGGGCGCGCGAGCGCTATTCAGACTACCCCCATTCAGCAAGTCGCCGGCGTCGGTAAAGGTTCTTGAGAAGGTGTACGTGAGCAGGTAATTCAGTCCGTTCGAAAGCTGCTGTTCGAGCTTGGTTTGCAGGCCATTGTAAACGCTGGCTCCGATCATTCGCCCAGTGGAACCACCCCCGAAATCCGGAAAGGGTTCTTGACCGAGGGATCCTCCACCGACCGGACCCGTGGTACTGCCGTTGTACGGCACGAGGGCGGTCACGTTATTCGCGCCAAGATTCATCTGAAGATTGTCGGCTTTTGTCAGTACATAACCGACCTGTGCCGACATCGAGTGAGTGAGCGCATACTGGAAAGAGAGGTTGGCGGCCAAGGTTTTGGGATCTACGAATTTGAACTGAAGTCCCTGCAGTCCGACGCCGGATCCGTTCACGTCAAGAGGGGTGAATGAATGGCAGGAGAAGCCGGACTCAAAGGTCGCTGTTTGACCCGGACCTGCTGTCGCGCAGTTAGCGTACACCGTGTTGTAACTAACAGGTGCGACGTTAGACAAGCCGACGGGGGAGTTATCTGGAACTTTGGGGTTGTACTCGAAGTTGTATACGAAGGGGTAATTTTCGCCGATATTCGGCCCGTAACCCTGGTTCTCGAAGGCGTTCCAGAAGAGACCCACACCGCCGCGCGCCACCAGCTTCGGGGATACCTCATAGGCGAAGCCGAAGCGGGGCGCAAAATTATCGTATTGTGGCTTGAGCAATCCCTTGCCGTACTTGTCGGTCGACAAAAGCGCAATTCCATCCTTGGCCAGCAGATCGATAAAGCCGTTGCCGCCTAGGGACGGATTATTGGCCGTCGAAGACAATTGCCTATTGTCCTTGCCCGAAGCCGGGATGATGAACGTCGGAGTCCCATTATAGTTGGGAACGAAGTTCGCCTGGCCGCCATTTGTCTCGTTAATGGGCCCAAAGTATTCCCAACGCAAGCCGAGATTGAGAGTCAGCTTGGGACTGACCTTCCAGTCGTCCTGGAGGTAAGCCGCGAAATAGGCTCTTTCGTCGTAGGTTTTGTTGATGTTGGAGGAGCGGACATCGTCAGAGCCTCCGGAGTAACTGACTCCGTCTCCGGTAGGAAGGCTATAGGGTGCCGGCGGAAGAACAAATTGCGCGATCCCCGTGGTGCTGCCGTTCTTGCCGGGAATATCTGTGAATGTACCGTCATAATCGAATTGGCCGTGCGCCCAGGCGGGCTGGAGGGTATTGAATACTACATGCTGGTATTCAACGCCCATCTTGAAGCCGTGAGCGCCGTAAACTTTGGAAAAGTCGTCGACGACCTGGGTGGTCTGGGTGGTTTCGTCCGAAGGCAGGAAGTTGTTGGCGCCCAAAGTCTGCAACCCACCGAATCCGAAGGCGGGCAGACCGCCGTTGTTATCCACCTGTGGGATATCCGGGATTCCGTACTGCGCCGGAATGCCGTATACAGAGCCTTCTGGCCCGAATCGTGAGGTGTGCAGGTGGTCCCATCCAATCCTGGCTACATTGACCGTAGTCGGCGAGAACAGATGGGTGTACGCCGCCACACCCTGGAAAGACTTTGCCGTCTGGACACCCTGCTGGAAGCCGCCGCCGTCAGCTACACCGGTAAAAGGCCCGGGAATAAATTGCGGGTTGTCCCAGTAACTGGCGCGCGCGAATACCTGGTTTTTGTCGGACAAATCAAAGTCGGCCCGGACGTCAAACTGGTTGTTGTGCTGGTAGAGGTTGGGACTGACGGCATAATTTGAGCTGACTCCACCGGCGGTTGGTGCTGGAAAGAGATTCAACAGTTTGACTGCGGCGGGATCGATGCGGCCGCCAGGAAGCTGGTTCAACCCGCAGCCAGCGAGGGTGAAATTCGTGGTGGAAGCTGGGCAGGTGCCGAAGGGATCGCGAACGTACACATTGCTGGCAGAACTGTTGGTGAGCCCGGAAACAGGATCCACCGCGCCCGCGGCGACTGCGCGGGTGGTAGCGGGGTCGAGGACGGTGCCGACCGGTATCGATCGGTTCAGAGCATCGAGTCGCGGCGCGCTCGAGGAATTCCCGGCAACTATCTCGGAGAGATTGGTGTAGCCGCTGGTGCGCTGCAACGCGGTCGGCACTGCGATCCCGGATTGGGTGTTGCCCTGTACGTGCCGGAAACCTTGATAGTCACCAAAATAGAAGATCCTGTTCTTGATGACGGGGCCGCCGATGGAAGCTCCGAACTGGTTCCAGCGCAGCTCTCCCTTTTTGATTCCGCTGTTATCTTCAAACCAATCGGCTGCGTCGAGCACGTCGTTGCGGAAAAATTCCCAGGCCGCGCCGTGGATACTGTTGGTGCCGGACTTGACCGTGGCGTTGAGGACGGCGCCCGCGGCACGTCCCAGTTCGGCACTGAAGTCCGAGGTCTGAACTTTGAATTCCGCGATCGCGTCGGGCGGGGGTAGAACAACAAAATTTGTTCCGTTGAGAAAGTCCACGTTGTCGGAATTGTTGTCAATGCCGTCCAAGAGGTAGTTGTTCTGCGAAGGGCGCAGCCCATTGGCGGAGAAGGCTCCGTTCGCCGCATTGCCGCGAGTATCCGCCTGCGGAGTGTTTACGCCGGCCGCCAATTGGGCCAAGAAAGTAAAATTGCGGCCATTCAGAGGCAGGTTATTTACGCTCGCCTCGTTGATGACTTGCCCAACCGAGGCATCCTCGGTCTGCAACTGGGGCGGTGCGGTGGTCACCTCGACAGTTTGCGACTCGGCGCCGGGCTTAAGCTGAATATCGATACGCAGGTTCTGACTCACGGCCACATTTACATGCTCCTGGGTGGTGACAGAGAAGCCAGGAGCGGTGGCGGACACGGAGTAGTTCCCGATTCGAACGGGCGAGAAGGTGTATACGCCGGAGCCGTTCGTATTTGTTGTTTGGGTCAAACCTTGGTCCGTATTCAAGAGGGTCACTTTTGCGGTAGGAACTACTGCGCCAGTAGCGTCCTGAACCACTCCAGTAACCGACCCTTCATCGACCTGGCCAAAGGCGCTCTGATTCGCGATCAGCAGGGCGAAAGCGGTTAGAGCTATGAAGCCGAGGGACTTGGTGAAACGGATGGCGAGACGAATACGACTCATTGCAGAATCCTCCAAAAAACTTACCCAGTGGTCATTTGCGCTGCTTGGGCGCTGACTCGATTGTGCAACCGTTGACTGCGAAGTAACCGGTTACATCATCCGCAGAGGAATCTAGAACACGCCAATAACCTTTGTCAATCAAAAGTTGGAGACTGCTGTACACATATCGGGTGCCTCCTCTACCTTCGGGTCCCCCGGCGAACCGCCGGACGATCTGTTTTTGGAGGCAATTTGACCGTGATGCTAGCATGCAAACACCTGCAAGCTTTGCGGAACCCCCAGGATGTCGCGTTACCATTTCGAAGGCCAATCCCTCTCCCGACGATCACTCCTCAAGGCCATGGGGTTGGCGCCCCTGGTTCTCCGGGCCGCTCCCCTGTATGGATTAGAACTGCCCGAAGCCATTAAGAATGAGCATCTTGGTATTGCCTTCTCGGATATCCGTCTCACCCCCCACTATCCCGCGCATTCTCCTTTGGAAGGCGTCCTAGGTCTGGTCACCCCGGGGTCGGACGAGTACGTTACGGAGAAATATGCGGCTCAGATCCAGGCCTTACTCGAGCAATGGAGCGACGCACTCAAGGCATCGGCAAAGGACCATTCGGTCCTGGCAAGGTTGCTGGATCCGTCGCTGGACGCGACTCTGCTGGTTCCCGAAAGAGAACTCAAGCTGCGCGCAGGAAGCGGGGTCGAATGCACCAGAAGGCACTTCGGCCGCAAGCTGGTTTCCGGGCGGGAGACTTTTCTTGACCAGATGCGGCGGTGGCTGGGGCAGGTCACGCGGGTTGAAACCGCGGAGTTTGAGATCACTGCTATCGAAGAAGTTAACAGTGCTCCGGCGGCGGTCAGCGCGGCCATTCGTTATGACCTGGTGTTGCGCCGCGGTGGGGATGTGCGAGAGCAGCGGGTCGGTTTATGGCAGACCGAGTGGTTAGGCGATGAATCAGGGGGGTGGAAAGCCCGGAAGTGGGAGGCCGGCGAAGAAACGCTCAGCGTGACGCAAGGACCGATGTTTATAGACATAACCTCGCACACTCTCGGCCGAGCGGAATCCTACACCAACCAGATGCTTCGTGGCTCCGACTATTGGCGGACAGTGCTGGACGGTGCATGCGGCATAGACGTTTACGGCAACAATGGTGTGGCGGCGGGTGACTTCGACAATGACGGTTTCGACGATCTCTATGTTTGCCAGCCGTCGGGCCTGCCAAACCGGCTTTACCGCAACCGGGGTGACGGGACACTGGAAGACGTAACAGAAAAATCCGGGGTCGGGGTGCTCGACAATACTTCGTGCGCCCTGTTCGCCGACTTTGAAAACAAGGGCCGGCAGGACCTTCTTGTCGTTTGCGGCAGCGGTCCCCTGCTCTTTCTGAATCAGGGGGATGGGACCTTCACGATCAAACGTGACGCCTTCAAGTTTGCGCGTCCTCCGGAGGGAACGTTTACCCATGCGGCTGTAGCCGACTACGATCGTGATGGACGTCTCGATATTTACTTCTGCCTCTATAGCTACTACCTGGGGCTGGACCAGT
>Ga0302326_10003702_pt1 | contig 35908 bp, 29 predicted proteins | sample Palsa_T0_3_FD_202264 | JGI IMG/M metagenome (GOLD analysis project Ga0302326, IMG submission 202264) | Peat permafrost microbial communities from Stordalen Mire near Abisko, Sweden - Palsa_T0_3 | ecosystem: Environmental > Terrestrial > Soil > Palsa > Peat permafrost | place: Sweden: Abisko... | reverse complement strand
GTCGCGAGGGTGCCGGTTCCAGGGCGCCGGACCACGCGGAATGGCAGATCAGCATCGTTCATTGCGCCGGCGGGGGTGCGAGTGGCGAGCGTCACTTGCCAGCCGGCGGCGCCAGTGGCGATTCCACGCGCCAGAGCCGCCGTGATTGTCTCTACGCCCCCTGTTTCGGGCGCCCAGCGATGCGCATAAATCAAAAGTTTCATCGCGCCTGGGCACCTTCGTCGCCGCCGGCGCATCGCAAATTCCGAGTGGCAGGATACACGGCGGAGCGGGATTCCGATATCCGGTGGTATACGGATTTTCGAGCGGTGAGCGGTGCGGATGAAGCAAGGCGCCAGTCGCAGGCGGCGGATTGGCGAGCACGGCGGTAGCGATCTGGCGCCATCATTCCTTGGGCTTGGGGCGCCACTTGATTCCCATCGCGTTCAGGATTTTCGCCTTGCGTCCATACCGCCTGGAAATATACGGCTGCTGGTGCCAGGCGACGTCGTGAATCGTCGCGGAAAGTTTTCGGAAGGCAATGGTGCGCCGCGGCAATTCCCAGACGACCTCCCAGCGCGGCTCTTCCTTAAGGAAAGTGATCAGGTCCAGAACCGATTCCAGATGAATGTCGTCGATCACGCACACCCCTCCGACCTTCAGCTTTTCGGCGGTGTAAAACCAATCGATAAAGGGCCACGGGACAGAGTGCTTGCCGTCGATGAAAACGACGTCGAGATCCTGCAGAGTACATCGCGGCAAATACGTTTCGGATGGCTGCAGGACAAATTCCACGCGATCCATGGCGATTTGTTTTTCGCGCGCGTATTCGCGAATCGCAGCCGCTTCACCCGGACTCGGCGTAACCACGGTGTGATATGCCTGGCGCATAGCAAAAATGACCGTGGAAAGTCCGGATCCGGTTTCGAGCGTTCGCCCGCCTTCGGCGATCGCTTGATACAGAAATCTTGCCACCTCCGGATCAATTCCGTGGCAAACGACTAGATTTTTTTCCAGTATCTCGCGCATGTAGCCGATGAGCGAAGAGTCCACCAGGGCTTGCTTCCCGGCGACTTCGGCGTCCCCTTGATGCGCTTTGGGAGGGTCGGCGATTACTTCTTCCAGCAAGTCCTGGCCCATTACCACTCCTTCGCGGGCGAACGAAATAAGTTCCAACTCTACCAGATATCCTCGGAGCCCGGCCTTAGGGCCGCCCCGCGACTGCCTGAACCGTTATGCGTCGCGGCGCTCGTAGTCGCCGATGTAGGTGCCGCGGCTGATGCCCAGCATGCTGAGGAAAAACGAGGAGAAGATAATTTGTACTCCGAGGAAAAACCATAGCGACCAGAACAGTGTTTGGCGCACCAGATCCAAATGACCAAAGCTACTGCGGGCCCACTGCGCGAACACCCAGACGTCGCCGGCAAATCCTGCCAGGGCCAGCACGGCCCCCAGCATCAGTCCGTGTTCGAGCTTCACCTGGCGCAGCAACCGTTGCAGCGAAACCCCGCCCGGATCGAAACGTTCGGCATAACTAAAAAGCTTGGCGAAGCAGCCTATGGAAATGATTTGTGCGCCCAGCAGCGTGAACATTACGCCGAAGATCATGGTGTGAATGTCGATGGTAACGCGCGGGCCCAAGTGCCGCGATCCGGGTAGCAACCAGAAGACGATGGCCAACCCCAAAATCATGAGCGCGAAACCCGGCGTGAAGAACAGCCAGTTTGGCGCGTAGAGCAGCATGAAGCGCAGATTCCTCCAGCCGTCGCTGAAGCTTTTCAGATGAGGAGGGCGGCCGCGCTTATCAGGCCACAGAATAATGGGAATTTCGGTCATCTTGGCGTGAGCTTTGGCGGCCTTGATCACGAATTCGGGGCCCCACTCCATGCCGGTGGTGCGGACGTCGATGCGATCGTGAATGGCGCGAGTGAAGCCGCGCAATCCGCACAGACAGTCGCCGGCGCCGGTGTGGAAGAATAAATTCATTACCGCGGTGAGGCCCGGGTTGCCGATGTATTTATGCGACCAAGGCATGGCCCCAGGCTTGATGCCGCCGAGGAAGCGATTGCCCATCACCACTTCGTAGCCGTCGCGCCATTTACGGACAAAGTCCGGCACCGTGCAGAAGTCGTAGCTGTCGTCCGCGTCGCCCATGATAATGAATTCTCCGCGGGCGGCCGAAATTCCGGCGCGCAAGGCGTGGCCATACCCGCGATGGCTCACCGGGACCACCCGAGCGCCCTGCGCGGTGGAGATTTCGATCGAGCCGTCGGTCGATCCGTTGTCGGCGACCACTACTTCGCCGCGAATTCCCGCTTCGCGCATCGCACGCAGTGCTTTTTCCACGCAAATGCCAATGGAGTTCGCTTCGTTCAGGCAAGGAATCACGACGGATACTTCCAATCGATCGGCGGAGGGCGTGGAGGGCGGCGTGGACATGTAGGGAAAACCCCGGGGGTTTCCCCTGAACTATAACATTGCCGAGCATTGCCGCGCGTCCCGGACGGCAGCGAATCAGCGGCTCAAGCCTGGTCGTGTTTGTAGTATTCGTAGGCCGACATCGGCTTTTCGCCGCCCTTTTTCCAGACGCGATCGTCCGCGGGTATTTTGCCGAGCGCGCGCGCCATCTCGCGGATGTGCGCGGCGGCCGCTCCGCAACAGGCTCCGATGTAATTCACCCCCATGTCGCGGGCCTTAAGCGCGTAATCGGCCATCTCGCCGCGGCTGAGCTGGTAAGGTTCGAGCTGGTGCGGAAACGCGGGCAGGCTGGTGAAATCGCGATTGGCCGCGGTGGTGCGAAATGCGACGGGCTGCGCGGCGATGTAGGCGCTGGTCGCTTTGCGCATTTCGGCGATCAACGGCAGAGTGTGCTCCGGGCTGCGGAGACAATTGATGCCCACGATGTCGGCACCGGCATCGGCGAGCGCCCGCGCGCAATCGGCCGCGGTCTTGCCTTCCGGTGTGACGTCCTGATTTTCAAAGCACATGGTGACCATCACCGGGAGCTTGGTCTTCTTGGCGGATTCGACGGCCAGCAAAGCTTCGCCGAGAAAAGAAAAAGTCTCGCCGATAACGAAGTCGATGCCTTCGCTCACTTGACTCTCGAGTTGTTCATCGAACAGCGCCAGCACCCGCTTGCGGGATGCTTGGCTACCCTCCTCATACATCCAGGTAAGGCTCAAATTTCCGGCCACCAGGCAACGCTCGCCCGCCGCTTCTCGGGCGATGCGCACGGCGGCGCGGTTCAGCGCTTCGACGTTATTTTCCAGGCCCACGGTGGCCAATTTATCGCGGCTGGCATAAAACGTGAGCGCTTGGAGCACGTCCGCCCCCGCCTGGCGAAATTCGATGTGCAGTTGGCGCAGAGCTTCCGGGTGCGCCAGCGCTACTTCCGGAGTGAACGGTCCGGCACGCACCCAGCCGCGCTTCTCGAGCTCCAGCAGATAGCCTCCATCGCCCAGTACCACGCCGTCTTTTAGCCGTTCTAGAATCCCTTTTTTCATCGTTCACCTCGAACTGGTTTCGTCGATTTCATTCCTGCGGTTCGCCCGCAAAAGTTCAGTGGGCTTTGCCTCGCAAGTCCCGCAGCACCTGATGCGCCGCGTTGTAGCCGGGCGCGCCGGTCACCCCACCGCCCGGATGCGCGCCGGCGCCGCACAAATACACGCCCGCGGCAGGAGAGCGATACTGCGACCACCCTGGCACCGGCCGCATGAAGAAAAGTTGCTCGAGCGAAAGGTCGCCGTGAAAAATATTGCCCTCGGTGAGGCCGTACTCGCGCTCGAGATCGAGAGGGGTGAGCACCTGGCGCGCGAGGATCGAGTTGGAAAAATCGGGAGCGTATTCCGTGATTTTTTTCACCACGCGATCGCCCAACAGCTCGCGCTTCTCGTCCCACGTGCCGTGCCGGAGTTTGTAGGGAACGAACTGGATGAAACAGGTCATCACGTGCTTGCCAGGCGGGGCGAGCGTGTCGTCGACGTTGGACGCCACCACGCAATCGACCCACAATTCCTCGGGAATTTCCCCCAGCTTGGCGGCATCGTAGCAGCGCTCGGCAAATTCCAGCGAGGGAACCAGCGTGAACAGCGCGCGCTGCGAAGCGCTCCACTCCCTGGGCATGCCGGTGACGTGCGGCTCCGCACCGAGTACGAAATTCACTTTGGCGCACGGGCCGTCCATCTTGATTCCGCGCACCGCTTGGACGAACGCCGCGGGCAGATCGCTGGGATCCATCAATTTCAGAAAAGTGCGCTTGGGATCGGCGTTCGAGAGCACCACGCGCGCGGCGATCTCCGTTCCGTCTTCCAACACCACGCTGGGCCAGCCGGCGGCGGCAGGGGTCTTCCCCGAGGGGAAACCGCCTTCCGTTCCCGCCCCCGCGCGCCCTGGCCGGATCTGCGCAACCGGCGCCGAGGTGTGAATTTCCGCGCCATGCTGACGCGCTGCCGCAGCCAGCGCCTGGGTGATCGCTCCCATGCCTCCGATCACGTGGCCGTAAAATCCTTGCACCTCGCCATCACCGCCGCTCAAAAGGTGGAAAAGAAGCCCCAGCGCCGAGCCCGCATCGTAGGGCCCGCCATGCTTTCCGTAGACGCTATTGGCCAGGAACAGCGTTTTGATTTTTTCCGAGTGGTAGTTGCGATCGAGAAAATCTCCCAGGCTGCCGGTGAAAAATGCGGTGAGCTGCGCAATCTCGCCCCCGGAAATTCCGCGGAAGCGCTTGCCGACGCGCATCAGCTCGAGAAAACCGTTCAGCCCGTGGGCCTGCACATCGGGAGGAGGCTCCAAAAAAAAGGGCTGCAGGTATCGCGCCAGTTTTTTCAGTTGATCGTCCACGCGGACAAATGTCTCCGCATCCGCCGGGCAAATTTTTCGGAATTCTTCCACGGCTTGGCGGCGATCGCTCCACCAGGGCACCACGTGTCCATCGGGGAAGGGAACTACCAGACTGGGATCGCAGGGCACCATACGCAAGCCGTGCGCCGCGAGATCGAGTTCGCGAATGACCGTGGGGCGCAGCATGCTGGCGATGTAAGAAGTGGTCGACGCGCGGCAGCCCGGTGCGATTTCCTCGGTGACGCAGCATCCCCCGACCACGCCGCGGCGTTCCAGCACCAAGGTGGAAAATCCGGCGCGAGCGAGGTACGCAGCGGCGGTCAAGCCGTTGTGACCAGCGCCGACGACGATGGCGTCGTAGGGAGCGGAGCGGGAGGAAATCACGGTATGAGTTGACCCAAAGTCATGATACGATGCGCGTGCAGAATAGATAGCATATTCATGCCGAATTCACAAAGATTGCGTACGACGCCATGACCGAGGGTCAAGCATGACGCCCAAGCCGCTCGCGAACCCCACCGCTTCCCGTACCCGACCCCAGCCCGCCAGCCGCCTCCGTTGGCAGGCCAAACGCGCCCGCATCATCGATGCTTCCATGCGCCATTTCGCCGAGCAGGGATACCACGCGGCGCGCATCGAAGATCTCTCGGCGCAGCTGGGCGTCGCCAAGGGTTCGATTTTTCATTATTTCGGGAGTAAGGGCGGCCTGTTCGTCGAAGCGTACAAGCAAGCGGTGCGCTCGTTCTCGAATTATCTGGATTGCCCGGCAAACGTCCGCGACGGCGGCTTTTTCGAGATTCTGCGCTATTGGCTGGTAAACACCGAACACATGCTGCGCGAAGATTGGATTCCGTATCGCGTGGCGTTGCTCGGCAACTACGGCGTGGATCTGGAGATCAAGCGCGAGATCAATCGCTTTCTCGCGGCGGAGGATCCCTACGGCAGCGCCGCGTTCGTCCGCTTCGGCCTGACGCGCGGGGAATTGCGATCGGATGTAGATTCGGCGATGATCTCCTCGATCCTGGATTGGACGGTGGAGCGTTTTCAGGATGCCTTGCTCACCGAGGAACTGGACCCGGGGCTTTTTCCGCATCCATCGATCCCGCAGAAAAACGAAGCGCGCATCCACCAATTTCTGGAAATATTACAAGGAGCGATCGGCGCACGCTAGGCCCGCGATTTCATGCGGCGCCGCGCGATCAAAACGCAGAGAGGTTTTTCAGCATGCAACTAACCGTGAACGAGATTCTGAACACCTACGACGCCTCCGCGCCTCTCAACCAGGCCTACACCATTCCCGCGGCGTGGTATGTGGATCCGCGCATCGAGGCGCTCGAACGCAGTAACGTCTTTGGCCGCAACTGGCAGGCCATCGGCCGACTGGACCAAGTTTCCAAGCCGGGAGATTTTTTCACCGCGACGCTGGCCGGGGAACCCATCGTGGTTGCGCGCGGGAACGACAACCAACTGCGCGCGTTCTACAACGTGTGCCGTCACCACGCCGCCGCGGTGGTCGTCGAACCGCAGGGCCACGCCACGCAGTTCCGCTGCCCCTACCACGGCTGGACCTACGGACTCGAAGGCGCGCTGAAGGGAACGCCGGAGTTCGACGGCGTCTGCCAATTCGATCGCGCGCAAAACGGCCTGGTGCCGATCACCTTGAGCACATGGGAGCAATTTGTGTTGGTGAACCTCGATCCGCAGGCGCCGCCGCTGGAAAAGCATTTGGGCAGCATGATCGAACAAGTGAAACCGCTAAATTTGGGCTCGCTGCGCTTTTACGAGCGGCGCAGCTACGAACTGAATTGCAATTGGAAGGTGTATGTCGATAACTATCTCGATGGCGGCTATCACGTCCCGCATCTGCATAAAGGGCTGAACAGCGTGCTGGAATACGTGAACTACAACATCGAAAACCGCGAACGCTACTCGATCCAGTCCAGCCCAGTGAAAGCGGGAAACGAAGACGCCGATGCCAGCGCTACCCGCAAGGGCGCGATGGCCTACTATCTATGGCTGTATCCGAATTTCATGCTGAATTGGTACGAAGGGTACCTCGATACCAACCTGGTGCTGCCGCTCGCCACCGACCGCACCTTGGTGATCTTCGACTTCTATTTCAGCGAGGATACCAGCAAGGAGTACAACGCCCAGAGCGTTTCGGTGAGCGATCGAGTTCAAATTGAAGACGTGGACATTTGCGAAGCGGTGCAGCGCGGCCTGAATTCCCGGGCGTATCAAGCCGGCCGGCTCTCGGTGCGCCGCGAGGCAGGCGAGCATTTGTTTCACCGTCTGCTGGCGGCGGATCTAAAAGAAACCCGGGCGACCTCGGCCCAGGGCTGAAAGGAAGCACCCGGAGCACCGCCGCGAATGGCAGCGCTACGAAACTCTTCCGAACGGGTCCGTTAATCGAAAATAACCGTCTTATTCCCGTAGAGCAAAACCCGATTTTCGATATGCCAGCGCACCGCACGCGAGAGCACCACTTTCTCGAGGTCGCGGCCCTTTTGAATCAGGTCATCCACCAGATCGCGGTGGGAAATGCGCACCACGTCCTGCTCGATGATGGGCCCATCGTCGAGCACCTCCGTGACGTAGTGGCTGGTGGCGCCGATGAGTTTGACGCCGCGCTGAAACGCCTGGTGATGCGGCCGGCCTCCGGTGAAAGCAGGCAAGAACGAATGGTGAATGTTGATGATGCGGCTGGGATAGTGGCGGATGAACTCCGGCGACAGCACTTGCATGTAGCGCGCCAGCACCATCAAATCGATGTTCTGCGGAGCCAAAAGCCCAAGCTGAGCGCGCTCGGCTTCCGGTTTATTTTCTTTGTTTATGGGAATGACGTGCAGCGGTACCCGATAGAAATCGGCGAGCGGTTGCACGTCCGGATGATTGCTAACGATCAACGGAATGTCGCACGCCAGCTCTCCGGCGCGATGGCGGTACAGCAAATCGATCAAGCAATGGTCGTAGCGCGACACAAACAACGCGACGCGCGGACGGTAGCTCGAAAGGGCCACGCGCCACTTCATCCCAAAGCGCGCGGCGATCGGCGCGAACTTTTCGCCAAAATCCTTCATGTCGAACGCGAAGCCCGCCAAGTCCCACTCCACGCGCATCAGAAACAGGTTTTGGTCGTCTTCGCGGTGCTCATCGGCATGCAGGATGTTGCCGTTGTTGCGGTAGATAAAATCGGAAATGCCGGCCGTCAGACCTTTCTGGTCGGGACAGTTAATCAGCAGAACCGCAGAGTTCTTCACGTTTCGAAATCCCCCGAGGGAACATTCCGTTGCCCTATTGGTGATCGCGCGGAATCGTCTCCTGCCAGTGTTTCTTGCGAACGACCCGGTCGTCGACCACCAATTCGCGCCGGTATTCGTAGTAAAAGTTCTGCGCGTCGCTCTTCAATTGTAAGTGCGAACGCCACACGATCTCGCGGTCGCCGGCCTCGATGATGGTGTCGGCCTCACCGCGCACCGAGCTGACCGCGCTATCCGCGTCGGACGCCTCGTAGGTCAGGTCTTCGTGATACTTCTCGCGGCCCCAGGGAAATCCGGAAGAGGAATCGCCTTTCCAGTACACTCGCGTGCGGTGATTCATTTCGTCGCGCTCGGTGGTCACCGAGCCGGGCCAGGTATCTCCGTGCGATTCAACGCCCGGCAACGTTTCATCCGCAACCGCTGGTTCGAACTGCGGCGGCGCGCCCGCGGAAACGGGCACCACCGGAAGAATCAACCGCGATCCTTCCGCTCCACCCAAAACGAGCGAACTGGTCATCGCGTAAGGCGTAGGCCAGATCATCGGCCAAGCGGAATTCGAAATGGCCACGCGAATCCGATGCCCGGCCGGGAACACCCAGGAGCTTACGTGCAGCTCGATCGTCAGCGGGTAGACTTTCCCCGGTTCCAAATCGGCCGGCTCCGCGGCCGAGCCCCGCTGCGCGCCGTTAAGCCCCGCGCCGGTTACTTGCGTGACGCTCCCGTCCGGCGCCACATCCTCCAGCCGCGCGATCCAGTCCGCGAGCGGCGCGCTGGCTGACGCTTGCAGCAAAACGCGCGGCAACCCGAGAATGCCTGTGGAGCTTTCGAGCGGCGGCGTGTCGTAGACCAAAGAGAAAGCGTCGCTCGGCCGCTGATCGTTCAGCAATTCGCCCCACCAGAATCCATCCTGCACCCCGGCCGTGGGAACGTATTTCAGTTCGTGCTTCCCGGTCGCCGGAACGGAATCGCGCAGTGCATGCTCGCCGTCGAAATACAGCGTGCGATCTGTTTCGTCCGCCGGCGGCCATTTTTTCTCGCTGCGCCATTCGCCCGGAATTTCTTTCAACGCCGGATTGGGCGGATACCAATGCCGCATGTAGACGCTGAGCTGCGGCTCATTCTCGATCCCGTTGCGCACGCCTTTCAGCCAGCGATCCCACCAGCGCACCGCCACCAGCCGCCATTCGATCTGCGGTCCATAGTCCGCGTCGTGCGGGAAGGTATGGTTCCACGGTCCGAGAATGGCTTTCACTGGAGCATGATGGATATTCGCCAGGGCGCGCGGAACCACGTCGCGATAGCCGTCGCAAAAGCCGCCGATGAAAAACGCGGGTGTCTGCATCGCGTCGTAATTCGGACGAAGCGACGCCCGTTGCCAGAAAGGCCCCATGTGCTGCTGGTGAAGGTACATCGGAAACCAGGGGTCGGAATCAAATCGCGCCTTCAGATTTTTTTCATCCAGCGGAAAATCCGGTGCCGCGGTGGTCATCAACTCCTGATCCATGCCCAATTCGTATTCGTCGGCGTGCATCATGCCGTCGATGTAATGGATGTCGTCGTGGAAAAGATCGTCGGTGGAATCGACGCTGATGATGGCCTTCAGCGCCGGGGGATGGCGCATCGCCATCTGAATCGAATTGAACCCGCCCCAGGAAATTCCCTGCATCCCCACGCTGCCATTTGACCATGGACGGCTGGCCAGCCACGCGATCACCTCCATACCGTCGAGTTGTTCCTGCTCGGAGTATTCACGGTCCGGCGGATGCCCTTCGCTCGCGCCCGTCCCGCGGATATCCACGCGAGCGCCGACGTATCCGAAGCGCGAGAAATACGAATACAGGCCGTAATCGCGCTCCAGCGCCCAGTCGTCTTTGCGATACGGCAGGTATTCCAGAATCACTGGAAATTTATCGGCTGGCTTGGCGTTCGCCGGGAAGAACAGGTTCACCGCGAGCCGCGTACCGTCTTTCATGGGTATCCAATCATGTTCGACGCGCGTGCCGGCATACATGGGTTTGGGATCGGCGGCGGGAGCCTGCGGCGCGGCAGCCGTTGGGCCCAGGCCGCCAGCATGGGACGGCCGGGCCCACCGCGATTCTGCGGTGGAGTACCCTCCGAGAATCACCAGCAGTCCCAACGCGAAGGAAATTACGATTGTGCGAGTGGAAATCATCGGAAATTTACGCCTGCGAGGCTACCACAACTCTCCGGCGGGTTGGCGCGTGTAACCAGTGTGCGAATAAGGTATCACCTTAGTACGATCGTACTATAGGTGGGTTGTTCCACTCCGATTCACAATTCTCTATCACGCGGGTTCCCCTGGGTTTAGGCTCAAACCGCGCGATAAACCCAAAACATGACACCCACCATCACAGAGCCAATCGCCGGAGCGCGCACTCAACCGGTATCCCTCGAGATTCCAGTTATGGTTCGCGGATCACGCCGGGTCGCCTCGGTCCCAGGCCAGCCCGGCAAGTTGGAGCACTTCTCGGAAGATACCTCGACGGTTGTGGTGTTCGCGCAAGGAGCAGTGGTGCGGCTGGTCGGGAGTGTCAAGGCCGGGCAGCTCGTCGGGCTCACCAATCGCCAGACCGGCAAAGAAGCGCTCTGCCGGGTGGTCAACATCAAGAACTTCCCGGACACGCGAGGCTACGTCGAGATCGAGTTCAACCACCCGATGAATGGTTTCTGGCAGAGCGCGCTGCCGCAGGAAGCTCCGGCGGCGCCCGTACCGGCGGCAAGGAAAAATGGTTCGTCGCCGTTGGACGCCCTGAAGGACATGGACGCGGAACAATTGCTGCGCGCGAACCCCAAAGAACTCAAGGCTCAACTGCTCGAGATGGTCGCCGAGTTGAAAGCCCCGGAGAGTGAGGTATCGCACGCGGTTCCGGCCGCACCACAGAATTTCTGGAAGGGCAAGGACGCGCCGGTAGCAGAGCAGTCCGCCGCATCGCCTGAGTCTGTAGCAAGTGAAGATGCGCGAGTAGTTACAGCTGCAGAATCTGGCGAACTCGCCGTAGAAAATTCCGAAGCCGCTGCGCCGTTAGCGGAAATTGCCGAGGTCGTCGCGGAGCAACCCGATACGTCGTCGTTCGAATCCGATCTTGAGGTCACCGATATTGGAGTGAGCGAGTCCGAAATCGCATCGGGCGCAAATCACGGAGCGGTAACGGTAGAAGCCTCGCTGGCGGCAGAACCGCAGCAAGAAAACCCAGAGGCATCGTCGCCCTCCGCCGAATTGCCCCTCGCTTCGACCCAAGAGAGTCTCGTGGCGCCGCCGGATACTTCATCGGAACCCTCGCAGGATTTCGCATCCTTCACGATCGATCCGCCATCGGGTGCACCCGAGGATCTCGACGCGGACCTGGAATCCTTGCTTCAGCCTTTGCATGGACTGGCGGAGCCGAGCCTGGAAGCTAGTTCCACGGAAGGTCAAACGCCGGAGCCACCGTCCCTCGGCGAAACCCACGCTGAGGCTCCCGAACTCGCCGCATCGACCTCGCCACAATGGCAGGTGCCAGAAGAACCAGAGCAAGCAGCGCCGGCGGTGGACAGCCGCGAACGAGATGATCTGTCACCGGAAGACATGTGGAACGCGGGATCGATCGTCCACTCGAATCTGGATCGTCCGTCGGCAGGAAGTTCTGACGCGGACATGCGCGCCTCGGAAGAAAAGACCGTAGAGAATGCCCGGCTGGCTGAACTGAAAGCCGCGCTGGTAACTCCGTCCGCGGCGGAAGCAATGCGCGAGGATGGCCCAGGCGGGAAAGCTCCGGATGCGCAGCCAACCGCCCAAACGCTTTCCATGGAAAGTGTCTGGAACCTCTTTCGCAGCCTGAATAAGAGCCTGCCGTCGACCGTTGAGGAATCGGAAGACGACGCGGCGTCGTACAAGTTGTTTGCGTCGGGCGCGATTGCGGACGTGCGTCAAGTGAACGCCGATTCCGGTGACGCCGCCGAGTCTGCTGCCACCAGCGCGGACGCAGCAGCGGCTGATGCTCGCACCACCGCGATTGGACATTCCAACGAGGAAGACGATTCGGCTGATCGCAGCGAGGAAGAATCCGAGGCCAGTGAAGAATCCGCGGCGGACCACCATGAACGCGCCGCCGGCTCCGGCCGAGACGAAGAGGATGCTCCGGACGAAGATGAAGTCCAAGACAGTGAAGACGACGAAAAGCCGGCGCCCGCGCGACCAGACGTAGTCCCGCAATGGTATTCCGCCAATGGATCAGCCGCGGCCAGCAAGCCCTGGGGTGGTGCCGGACTGAATCCCTCTTCCACCGGGTTGTCTTCCGGAGCACAGGGAACGATGGCAACTACGCCCTCACGGCGTTGGGCTGGTGCGAAGAGCGTTTTGGCCCACGGAGCGGCCACGCTGGTGCTTCTCGGAGCTGGCGCCGCCGCGTTTCACACGCTGCGTCCCTCCATTTCCTATCTGATGAGGCCGCCGGCGGCGCCGCCTGCAATCAACCCAGACGAAAACGCCGCAGCAAGAGACGCGGCGGTCGCGTCGCTGACGGTCCCTCCCTTGCCGGCGGATATTCAGGCGCGAGTGGCGAATAGCGTCCCGCCTCCCAGCGTCAAGCCGCTCGCGGGTGCGGCCGGCAGTTCCCGAATTGGTCATGAGCCCACGCCCGGAGACACATCGACGCCGCTACATGCCGGTGAAGGCGTAAGAGCGCCGCGCGTGCTGAACAAGACTCTGCCGGTGGCGCCGTACGCCGCGAGCGCGTCCGGAATCAGCGGCGATGTGATTCTGAGCGTCGTGGTGGGTAGCGACGGCCGCGTCGCCACGGCTCGAGTGTTGTCCGGTCCCGGGGTGCTGCGCAATGCGGCACTGGAAGCGGTTCGGCAATGGGAATATGAGCCCGCGCTCCAGGCCGGGCGGCCGGTTGCGATGCAGATTTACGTCACCGTTAATTTTCCGCGTCACTGAGTTCCCGCGGCCGTGGTGGCGCAGCCACTGCTGGCGGCGAGCGCTCCGATCCCAAAAATCCCAGCGCTGGCGATCGACTCCTGCCATGCCCCCGCTGTAAAATAAATTGCTGGCATCGTCTTCATGAAGGTATATTACGTTATAGTATATATAATGCGTTTAATATCGCATCTAGGAATAAAGGACCAAAATGTTACGCCCGGGCATCCCTCGCCATTGACGCCGCGACCGCGCTGCCCCTAACATCCTTCTTCGGACTTTATTCATGGGCCCTAACTCATTTAAGGACAAGCCGTTTTGGACGGACACCCTGCAAATGCCGGCGGGCAATTCCGCAGGGCCCCTTCCCGAGAAAGTCGATGTGGCCGTAATCGGCGCCGGATTCACCGGCCTTTCCGCCGCGCGAACCCTGGCCCAGCGGCGGGTTCGTGTGGCCGTCCTGGAAGCGGAAACGATTGGCTGGGGCGCGAGCTCCCGCAATGGAGGCATGGTCCTCACCGGCCTGAAGCTGAGCGTCGAGGAGTTGCGCCAGAAGTACGGAGACGCCGCCGCACGGAGGATGTTCGGGGCGTCGGTGGATTCGATCGATTGCGTCGAGCGCATCGTTAAAGACGAGAATATCGCCTGCGATTTCGAGCGTTGCGGGCACCTCGAGGTAGCCTGGAAGAAATCCCACTTCGATCGCTTTTGCCGGTCCGCAAAGATTCTGGAAAAGGAATTCAACTACCACATCGAAGTGGTGCCGCAATACGCGCTGGGACTGGAAATCGGCTCCGAAATATTCTACGGCGGCGTGGTGGATCATTTGAGCGCGGGCGTGAATCCCGCGCGTTACGTCTCTGGCCTGGCTCGGGCGGCGCAACGCGCGGGCGCGCAAATCCACGATCGTTGCCGGGTAGAGAAAATCGAGCGGCTCGCAAGCGAAGCGGGAGGAAAGCCGTTCCGCCTGACGACGTCGCGCGGGGCACTGATCGCTAGCGAAGTATTCGTCGCCACCGGCGGCTACACCACCAGGGCGACTCCCGCGATCAAAAAGCGCGTCATCCCCATCGGATCGTTCATCATCGTCACCGAGCCGCTTTCCGACGAGCTGGCCGCCCGGGCGAGCCCGCGCAACCGCATGATCTACGATTCCAAGAATTTCCTGTGGTATTGGCGCCTGACGCCGGACCGCCGCATGTTGTTTGGCGGCCGCGCCGCATTTTTCCCGGAAACTTCGCGCACCATTCGCCGCAGCGCGGAAATTCTTCGGGATGCGATGCTGCAAACCTATCCCTACCTGCAACAAATAAAGACCGAGTACGCCTGGGGCGGCACCCTCGACGTCACGTTTGACGTCTTGCCCCACGCCGGCACCATCGATGGCATGCACTACGCCATCGGCTACGCCGGCCACGGCGTAGCCATGGCCACCTACCTAGGCCAAAAGATGGCCGAGCAAATTACCGGCAGCCGCGACGCCAATCCGTTTTCCGACGTGCCCCTCCCCAGCGCGCCTCTAGGCATCTACACCGGCACCCCCTGGTTCCTCCCGCTAGCTGGCGCCTACTACAAAATGAGAGATTGGCTTTCCTGACCGATGACCCTTCGCGATTAAGCGTGCAGCCTTTGACTCAAGTCTCACGACTCAATAGTTCACACCTCTCTTGTTTTGCGGAGCCAGCGCTACGGTTATACTCTGGCGTCGCAAAAATCGAAGAGGGAAGCCGATGCGCGGCCTGAAAGGCAAACGAATCCTGATCACCGGCGGAGCCAGCGGCATCGGCGCCGCCACCGCCGACCGCTTCCTGGAAGAAGGTTCCGTCGTCTGCATTCTGGACTCCAGCGCCCCACGCCGCGAAAAAATCGCCCGCGAATTGCCAGCGCTATCCGCCGTGCTGCCCTGCGATGTCACCGTGCTAAGCGAGGTGCAACAGGCAGTAGCACAAGCAGTCGCCAAAATGGGCGCGGTGGACGTGCTGGTGAACAACGCCGGAATCAGCATCCGCCATAAATTTTTAGATATCACCGCGGAAGAATGGAACCGCGTCTTAGCCGTAAATCTCACTGGAGTCTTTAACGTTGCCCAAGAAACCGCACGCCACATGGTGCAGCGTGGTGGCCCAGGCGTGGTTTTGCAGATGGCTTCCACGAACGCTTTCCTAGGTCATAAATTCTATGCCGACTACAACGCTACCAAGGCTGGCGTAGTGCAACTCACCCGCACCATGGCGCTCGAACTCGCCCCGCATATCCGCGTGAACGCGGTAGCGCCAGGTTACGTGATGACGCCGATGCAGCGCGCCGAATACACCGATGAAATGTTCGAAGAAGTGAACCAGAAAATCCCGTTGCGCCGGCACGCCCAGCCCCAGGAAGTCGCCGCATTGTTCGCGTATTTGGCCTCGGACGACGCCGCGTACATTACCGGGCAGGTTTACGCCATCGACGGCGGCGAATCGGCCGGGGGCCTGGCGAGCCGCTGATGTCGGCGGCGCAGCCACGGAATCACCAGATGCCCAGCGGCAAGTTACACGGAAAAATTGCTCTCATCACCGGGGCCGCTTCCGGTATCGGCCGCGCATCCGCTTTGCTCTTCGCCAACGAATCCGCCGCAGTGGCCATGGTCGATTTGAATCACGAAAAAGGGATGGAGGTCGCGGCCGAAATTGTGGCTGGAGGCAGACGCGCGATCGCGATTGCGGCCGACGTCACCAGCGAAACGGATTGCCGCCGCGCCATCGAAACCGTGGTGCTCGAGTTCGGCGGCTTGCACATTTTATTCAACAACGCCGGAATCATTCGCCGCGCCACGGTGCTGGAAACCAGCGAAGCGGATTGGGATCGCCTACTGGACGTAAACGTGAAATCGGTGTTCCTGCTTTCTCGCCTCGCGATTCCGGTGATGGCCGCAGGCGGGGGCGGCTCGATCGTCAACAGTGCGTCGGGCTGGGGGCTCGCCGCGGGGCCAATGGCCGCAGCCTACTGCGCATCGAAAGGCGCAGTAGTCCAATTGACCCGCGCCATGGCCATCGATCACGGCGCGCAGAATATCCGCTGTAATTGTGTTTGCGCGGGAGACACCGATACCCCGATGCTCCGCGAGGAAGCGCGCCAACTCGGGCAATCGGAAACGGAATTTCGGAATGAAGCCTCCCGTCGGCCGCTAGGCCGCGTGGGAACGGCGGAAGAAATCGCACGAGCCGCCATGTATTTGGCGAGCGACGCCTCCAAGTTCACGACCGGAACCACTCTAGTAGTCGATGGCGGCGGCCTGGCGTAGCAGCACCGTGGTTTTGTCTTACGCTTCTACGGCTTAATGGTTTTATCTTTTCCGGGCGCCCCATTCTTCCCCTGTTTTGGGAAGGGTGGGCGTATTGACCTAGACGTACGTGTTGACGAAAGGACCAGTGAAGAAGCCTTCCAAGAAATCCGCCCACGCACCAGCGGTCGTGTTTATAGGCGGCGGCCGCCTCACTCAGGCCATAGTCGCAGGACTGACCTACGATCCAGCCAACGCCCGCAAGAAACATCGCGCCAAGTTTCGGCTGATCGTTCACGACCGCCACCCAGAAAAATTGCGCGCTCTCGGCCGCCTGGGCGCGAAACCAGAATCGAACCTCCAACGCGCGGTGGATGCCGCGGACATTCTACTGATCGCCGTTCGCCCGGACGCGGTAACGGGCTTGCTGGCCGGCCTTAATCTCGGAAAGCGATCGCCGTTAGCGGTGAGCCTGGCAGCAGGAATCCCGCTCGAACGCCTGCGGGAAGAACTTTCAGCGCCGGTGAAATGGGCGCGCGCCATGCCCAGCCCCGCATGCCGCACCGGCGAAGGACTTACCGCACTGGCTTTTGACGCCGCACTCGCGCCGTCCGACCGGAAAAAAATTCGCGCCCTTTTCGCCGCTCTGGGCCGCGTGGTGGAAATTCCAGAAGAATCGTTCGACGTTTTCACCGTCACCTACTCGCCGATCCACGGTTACCACGCCCTAGCAGCTCTCATCGCTGCGGCGACGCATCTCGGTCTCGATCCAACCGCGGCGTCCACCGCCGCCGCGCACGCCCTAGCCGACAGTATCGCTGCGCTCCGCGCCAGCCGCACTTCAGTCGACACTGCGCTCAAAGAAGCCGCCACGCCGGGCGGCATCTCCGTGGCGATCGCCACCAGCGAAGCTGAGTCCGGCTACAACGAAATAATCGAACGCGCCATGCAAGCCGGAATCGACCGCGCCAAGTCCATGGCCAAGTCCTGAATTCCCAGGTCGCGTTATTTTCCGGGGCCATCGTACTGTTGTCGGCCTGCCGCCCATTTCGGACCATTGCGCACGGGCCGCTGCTTGGCTTACACTCGAATCTGATGTTATTCGACGGAGGGCCTTTCAGATGGAATGGACAACGCCTAGCTTCGAAGAGATCAGCCTCAACTGCGAAATTAGCTCTTACTCCAGCGCCGAAATCTAAAGTCATCCAGTGCGGGTAAAAATCCTCGGCTCGGCAGCGGGCGGAGGATTCCCGCAGTGGAATTGCGCCTGCCGGAATTGCAGCGGAGTCCGGAGCGGCGCCGTGCGCGCGAAACCGCGCTCGCAAACCCAAGTCGCCATCTCCCACACCGGAAAGTGGTGGTGTCTGCTCAACGCCTCGCCCGACCTCCGCTCGCAGATCTTGCATTCGCGGGAACTGCAGCCACGTGACGGCGAAGCCACGCGCGAGTCGCCAATAGCGTGCGTCGCCATCACCGGCGCGGATGTCGATCAGGTGGCGGGCCTGCTGCACCTGCGCGAGTTTCAGCCTCTGCAAATCTATGCCACCGGCTCCGTCCGCCGAATTCTCACCGAAGAAAATTCGATCTTTCGCGCGTTGCAGCAGGCGCCTAACCAGGCGACCTGGCGCTCCCTTCCACCAAACCAGAAATTCCGGCTCGATTGCGGCGACGCACCGTCCGACGGATTTATATGCGAGTCCTTTTCGATCGCCGGCGATTTTCCCGGATACGTCAGGGGGATGACCACCACCGCAGGCGCGCCGCTACCGAGTAGTGAAGCGGTTGTGGGGTTGATGCTCGCGTCGGCTTCGGGGAAAAAACTGGCGTACCTGCCCAGCGTCGCGAAACTCGAAGATTCCTGCCTACCTCGGCTGGACGCGTGCGACGTCCTCTTGTTCGACGGCACGTTTTGGGACGATGATGAACTGATCCGCATTCGCGGAGACGGGAGCAGCGCCCTGGAGATGGGACACATTCCGATCTCCGGCGCGAAGGGAAGCCTGGAAAAATTTTCCAAGCTCACGCATCCGCGGAAGATTTTCATTCACGTGAACAACACCAATCCGATTCTCGATGAAGACAGCCGCGAACGTCAGCAGGTAGCCGCCGCGGGCTGGGAAGTTGCCGAAGATGGATGGGACTTCGAACTGTGACCGACGCGAACGCGAAGAATAGCGTGGTTCTCGCCCCTGCGGAATTGGAAGCGCGCCTGCGCCAGATCGGTGCGGACCGCTATCACCACCAGCATCCTTTCCACTTGTTGATGCATGAGGGCAAGCTTTCGCGCGGCCAGATGCAGGCGTGGGCGCTCAATCGCTACTACTACCAAAGCCAGATTCCCATCAAGGACGCAACGATTTTGGCGCGCACCCAGGATGCCGAATTGCGCCGTGCGTGGCGCTCGCGAATTATCGATCACGATGGCGACGCCGATGGCGGCGCGCGCGGGGTGGAACGCCCGGGCGGCATCGAGAAATGGCTGGCGCTGGTCGAAGCGGCGGGTCTATCGCGCGAGCGGGCCATCCGTTGCGAAGGCGTGTTGCCGGCGGTGCGTTACGCCGTGGATGCGTACATTCACTTCGTGGCGAAAAAATCATTGTTGGAGGCGGTGGCATCTTCTCTCACCGAGATGTTTGCCGGGTCGCTGATTGCGCTGCGCATGGATTCGCTGCGCAAGCACTATCCCTGGCTGGCGCCCGGCCTAGCGTACTTCGAAGGGCGCATCACCCAGGCGCCGGCCGACGCGGCGTTCGCGCTGCGGTGGGCAACCGAACACGCAAAAACGCGCGAACAACAGGAATTGGTTTGCGACGCGCTGCGCGCCAAATGCGACATTCTGTGGGCCCAGCTCGACGCTTTGTATTTCGCCTACGTCGAACCGGGCTGGCCTCCGCCCGGCACGTTTCGCCCGGAAACTTTCGCGCGCGAGGGACAATCGAAATAATGCCGCCCGAACTCGAACAACGTCCGCGCCTCGCTCCGGGATGCCGCCTGAGTGAGGCCCCTGGCCAAACCGCGACGCTGATGATGCCGGAGAGTGCGCTGCAACTGAAGGGCCCGGGCCTGAAGATCATTCAATTGTGCGACGGCAAGCGCACCGTCGCGGATATTGTGCGTATTTTGCAAAAGGCATTTCCCGAAGCCCAGGCGGAGCGCGTGCAGAAAGACATCGTCGAGTTTCTGAAAACGCTGCACGACCGCCGGGCGGTCGATTCCGAATGATGACCTATCCGTTGCTGGCCGTGATTGCTGAAGTTACCCACCGCTGTCCGCTGCATTGCGTGTATTGCTCGAACCCGTTGGAAATGAAATCGCGCCAGGAAGAACTTTCCACGGGTGATTGGCTGTCGGTATTCGAACAAGCCGGTAAAATGGGAGCGCTGCAGCTCGATATCACCGGCGGAGAACCGCTGGCGCGCGCGGATCTGACGGACCTGGTGGCCGGTGCAAGGAAGGCAAAACTTTACGTCAACTTGATTACCTCGGGTGTGGGCTTGAACGAAGCGCGTCTGGACGCGTTGCTCGAAGCGGGGCTCGACCACATTCAACTCAGCTTTCAGGACGCGCTCGAAGCGCCTGCCAACGAATTCGCCGGCACCCGCGCCCACGCCGTGAAATTGGCGCTGGCTGCGCAAATCAGCTCCCGCCGCGTTGCGTTCACCATGAACGCGGTCGTGCATCGCGCCAATCTCGATCGCTTGGACGAAATTATCGCTTTAGCCGAGGAATTAGCCCCGCATCGCCTGGAAGTGGCGCACGTACAATATTACGGCTGGGCCGTTCCGAACCGCGAAGCTCTGCTGCCCACGCGCGAGCAGCTCGACCGCTCGGTAGAAATCGTGGAAACGGCTCGCCGGCGCCTGAAGGGCAAGATGCGTATTGAATTCGTCACCCCGGATTATTACGGCAAGTTTCCCAAGGCGTGCATGGGCGGGTGGGGACGCAAGCTGATGCTCGTCACTCCTGCCGGCGAAGCGATGCCGTGTCACGCTGCCGGTGTAATTCCTGAAATGCATTTCGATAGCGTGATCCAGCATCCGCTGCTCTGGTTGTGGGAAGAATCGCCCGCATTTCAGAAATTCCGCGGAGAGCACTGGATGCCGGAGCCGTGCCGTGGCTGCGACCGGCGTACCCTGGATTTCGGCGGATGCCGGTGCCAGGCTCTGCTGCTGGCGGGCGATGCAGCGGCCACTGATCCCACGTGTTCGCTGGCGCCAGCGCGCCCGGTGGTGGACGCGATCCTGGCGCGCGTGAACAGCGTACCGGAAATTCCGGCCGCGACCACGCGTCCGGATTGGGTGTATCGCGTGAATCCCGCGAACTAGCTATACACCCCTACAGCCGTAGATGCCTTGATCTAGCAAGTATTTTCGATTTGACTCGACTCGACGCTTTGAGTCCCCGCCGCCAAGAGTGGCTGCGCCACAACGGGCGAGCGATTGCTCTTAGCGCTGCAGTTTCTGCGGGGTTTGTTCCAGCAATTCGCACCAGTGCGAAATGTGCCTTAGGGAAGGGGTGTGGGTGTGGTCGAGCACCAGCGGGGTAATCGAAATGGCGCCGTCGCGAATCGCGCCGTGATCGCTATCGGGCGGGATATCGCCGGTTAATTCCTGTTCGTGCAGCCAGAAGTATTTTCGGCCACGGGGATCTTCGCCTGGGCTAAGCAGGTTGCGGGTGATCTTGGAGGATTGCCGCGTTACCCGCACCCCAGCTTTCCACGGCTGCGGGACGTTTACGTTGAGCACCACGCCTTTGGGCAATCCCTCGCGCAAAACGACCGGCGCCAAATTGCGCGCGAATTCCGCGGCGGCAGTGTAATCGAAATCCTTGCCGCGATGGGCGACGGACATCGCAAACGCCGGGATTCCGTTGATCGCCGCCTCCATGGCCCCGCCAACCGTCCCGGAATAATAGATATTCTCGCCCAGATTCCCGCCACGATTAATTCCCGAGACAACCAGGTCCGGATGTTCTTCGAGCAGTACGTTGAGCGCAAGGATCACCGAATCCGCCGGCGTGCCATCGACGGCCCATTCGCGCTCGGCCACGCGATCGTAATAAATCGGCGAGCGCAGCGTGAGCGACTGCGCGGCAGCGCTGCGTTCGCCGGAAGGCGCGACCACCGAGACCTCTCCAAAACCTGAAAAGATGCGCACCAAAGCGCGCAGGCCCGGTGCATTGATTCCGTCATCGTTGGTAATCAGAATGTGCGGCCGCATCAGCAAGAAATCCTTTCCAGGTCCTGAAGAGTGTGAACTCCCATTGTGCAGCGGTCCGCGCCGGTTTTCCACTGCGGATACGCGCTCAACCCTTCAAACAGTTAGCTCTTCAATTGCCGCGTGTCGCCGGGTAGGGAAGAGGTTTGGCGGAAGGAGGATACGGAAAATCGAGTGGGAGAAAAGAGCGAATTTATGGTCGGGACGACTGGATTCGAACCAGCGGCCTCACCCACCCCAAGGGTGCGCGCTACCAGGCTGCGCCACGTCCCGAACGCATATCCAGCGTATCACTCGCGTTCGAGAAGGGTCAAGATCGCGCGCAATTCCTCGCGCACATCCAGCAAGGACATCCTCTGCTCTTCTGATAATCCGGCGGGCGCCGGGCTGGCCGTCGCGACACCGACCGAAGGCGCCGAGTGTGCCAGTGGAGCGGAGACATTTAGACCTTCCGGTGCGGGTTGTAGCTCGTGCGTTGGGATCACCTCGTCGGAGAATGGCGTGTGCCGGCTAATGAAGTGGGCCTGCACATCTTCAAGTGCGACCGGCGCTTCGGCGTCAAAGTCGGCGGCGGTACGGACTTCCGCGGACTGCGCGAGTTCTGCGAGGTCTTCCAGCGTGTCCGGAAAAGCGCTGTTGCTCGCGTCGTGGTCATTGTGGACAGTGTCGAGGAAGCTGGCTTGCGCGTTTTCGGCGGCCCGCTGGATGCGCGCGGCGGTTGGGGACGTAGAGCTGCTGAAGGGGACGCTGGTAGCGATGGAAGGCCTGCTCGCGGCTGCAGGGTTGCTGGCACGGTCATTGTAGGACCGTTCGCTGCTGGCCTGCTCGTTGCTTGGCCGATCGTGGCTGGCGTCTGTGGCGCCTGCCAGGTGCTTGCGCGCGCCGGCGATGGTAAATCCCTCTTCGTACAGCAGGCGTTTAATCTTCAGGACCGTCTCGATGTCTTCCCGGCGGTACATGCGATGCCCGCTGGGGCTCTTCACCGGCTGCAGCATCGGGAATTCCGTTTCCCAGTAGCGCAGCACGAACGATTTCGTTGAGGTGATCTGGCTGACTTCGCCGATCCGGTACAAATCCTTCTCGGGCATCCCCGTCGGACTCTGTGCGGCTGCTGCCATATATTTTTATCCTAGGCCCTTTTCCGCCGGTGTCAACCCGGTTTTAAAAGGCAAAAACAACTTTATTGCGGCGCTGGCCGGGTTGCGCCGAACTACTGTTCAGAAAGCGTTCCGCTAATCCCTGCGCCGCGGTCTACCGCCGGATCTACCGCTGGGTCCGCCGTGCTTCAGGCCGGAACCGCCCCGCGGTTTCCCGCCTGGTCCGCTGCGTGGTTTTCCGCCACCGCCGCCTCGCGAATCCTTGCCCTGTCGGCCGCGCGCGTTTCCCGCCGGACCGAGGTGCGGTCTTCCACCAACTCCGCCACCCGTCCGCTCGCCCGGCCAGCCTGCCGGCCCACGCGATCCGCCGCCGGCACCTCCGCGCGGAGTTTCGCCCGGTGCGGCCTGGCGATTCCCGGCCGGCGTGGCGTGCGATTTTCGGCTCTTGCGGACGCGCGAATGTCCGCTTCCCATGTCCTGTTGATGCCCGCTGCGCACATTGCGAGTTCCGCTCTGCGCCGCGCGCGATTTTGAGCCCATGCGCTGGGCCCGCACTTTTTTGAGCCGCTGCAGGAACCGAATCGGCGCGCCCACAAAATTAAATCGTGCGCGAAGCTGATTCTCCAAAAATCGCTGGTAGCTGAAGTGCAGCGGACGCTTTTGATTGGTGAACAACACAAACGTAGGCGGCGCGGACGATGCCTGGGTCATATAGTAAATCTTCAAATTGTAGCCGGCCGGGGAAGTGCCGCGGTCGAGGTCGACCTCGGTGAGCCAGCGGTTGATTTCGCCGGTGGTGACGCGCTTCTGCCGTGCGTCGGCCACCCGGTCGATCAAGCTGAAAAGCTTGTCGGCGCGGTCTCCGGTGAGCGCGGAAAGGAAAACCACCGGAGCGAAATCCAGAAATTTCAGTTTGCCTCGGACGATTTTTTCGTAATCAGCCGCAAGCTGGGGGGGATACACAGCCACATCGGGCTTGCCGTATGCTGACTTCTTGCCGGCCTCCGCCTTGCGGATGGCCGCCTCTACCGCCAGGTCCCATTTATTCATCACCACGATCACCGAGCAGCCGGACTGCTCGGCGTAGCTGGCGATGGTGGCGTCGTGGGAAGTGACGCCCATGGACGCGTCGATTATGACCAGCGCGACGTCGGCGCGTTCCAGATGTTTGCGCGCCATAATCACGCTAAGCTTTTCGGCGATCAGTTTGGTTTTGCCTTTGCGGCGAATTCCGGCGGTATCGAGAAAACGGTAGGTTTTCCCGTTGTGCTCCACCAACTGATCCACGGCATCGCGGGTGGTTCCCGGCTCCGGCGACACGATCGCGCGCTCTTCACCGGCCAGGCGGTTCAACAGGGTCGATTTGCCCACGTTGGGCCGGCCGATAATCGCGATATTGATCACCGGCGCTTCTTCCGGCATTTCGCGCTTTTCGAAATTCGCGGTCAAGCTATCGAGCATTTCGTCGATGCCGAAACCGTGTTCCGCGGAAATCGGGAATACCTGGTCGCCCAAGCCGTAAAATTGCGCCGCAAGGGGAGTGTGCTGCAGGGCGTCCACTTTGTTGGCGGCGATGATGGGAGGCTTGCCGGCGCGGCGCAAAAGCAGCGCCAGCTCCTGATCGAGCGCCACTGGCCCTTCGCGCGCGTCCACGATCTGCACCACGAACGTGGCATTATCGATGGCCACTTTCGCCTGCCGCAGAATTTCGCCCGGGATCACTGCCTTGTCGTCGGGCACGATTCCGCCGGTGTCGACCACTTCAAATGGCCGGCCCTCCCATACCGAGGTGCCGTAGATGCGGTCGCGGGTGATGCCCGGCTCGTCGGTCACGATGGACCTGCGCGTCCCGGTCAGGCGATTAAACAGCGTGGATTTTCCGACGTTGGGCCGGCCCACGATCACAATCGACGGAAGTTTGGTATGGTCTGCTTGATCCGGCATTCGATCCTTTCCCGCTCGCGCCCCACAGGTGCGCTATAAATCTCTTTTGATATCGCGCTCTACAGTATCACGCGGGACGCGCCGAATTGGCGCTGTGCCATAATCTTCCCGAATCGAGCTGGCGGTAGCGCCGCCACTTGCGGTGGTAATGACTCCCCAGCCCGAACCGTCTCCACTCGCGGGCGTTGCTCAGTTTGATGCGCCGCGGGTGCTTGGCGTTTTTGGGGCCGCGCCGCCAGGAGTGGCTGCGCCACGAGCGGCAGGCTAGGACTGCTGTAGCACGAAAGGAAAAACTCATGAGCAATCCCGTCGGACGACTTATGTTGGTCGGAGCACTGGCGCTGGCCGGTGTGCTTGCGTTTGCGGCGGTGCGCACCGGAGCGGGCGTGCCGGAACTCAAAACGCGGAACGTGGTGCTGATTATTTCTGACGGGCTGCGCTGGCAGGAGGTTTTTACGGGAGCCGACAAGACGCTGATCAACCAGCCAAATGGCGGCTCCTGGGTTGCCCCCGAGGTGCTCCGGAAAAACTACTGGCGGGACGACGTTGCGGAGCGCCGCAAGGTGCTCTTCCCGTTTCTGTGGAGCACTATCGCGCAAAAGGGCCAGATTTTCGGCAATCAAAATAAGGGCAGTGTCGCGCGGGTTACCAACGGCCTGGATTTTTCTTATCCCGGATACAACGAGATGCTGGTCGGCCATCCCGATTCGCAAATTAACAGCAACGACTTTGGAGAGAACCCCAACGTTTCGGTATTCGAGTGGCTGAATCGCATGCCCGAATTCGCTGGGCACGTGGGGGTCTACGGAACCTGGGACACCTTCAAATACATTTTCAACGAGGATCGCAGCAAGCTGGTGATGCAAGCGGGATGGGATTTGCCGGCGAAAGAAAATGCTACGCCCCGGCAGGAAATGTTGAACGAGCTCTACCAGACCACCACGCGCTTCGATGACGATTGCACTTACGATGCGTTTCTGCAGCCGCCGCTGATGGATTACCTCGCGTCCGGCGCCCCGCGCGTGCTCTTCGTTGGGTACGGTGAGACCGACGATTGGGCGCACGCCGGCCGTTACGACAACGTGCTACAGAGCGCGCAGCAGTTCGATCGGTACGTCGAGCAGCTTTGGAACACCATGCAAGGCATGCCGGCGTACCGCGATCGGACCACCTTCATACTCACCACAGATCACGGCCGGGGAAGCGGGCGGTCACAGTGGAGGGAGCACGGAGCGGAACAGAAGGGATCGGAGAACATTTGGATAGCGGTGCTCGGGCCGGATACACCCGGCTTGGGTGAGAGAGCGAATATTGCCGCGGTAACGCAATCGCAGATCGCCGCAACCGTAGCGGCGTTTGTGGGGAAGGATTATCGGGCCGCGGTGCCTGCTGCTGCGCCGGTGCTGCCGGATGTGATTGCCGGTGACGGCGGACGATAGACGGAAGGCTGTGCTCGCTATCGTGAGTCGCGAAGTGCTTGAGTTTTTTCGCCTCGGCCGCCAAGAGTGGCTGCGCCACGCGTGGCCACCACCGCCTAATCTTCGGGGAGGACCGGGAGAATGATCGTGCTTACGGTGGCCGGGTCGTCCCGCAGCTTGACGTACAGCAACGTGCCGTTGGGTCGGGGGACTCTTAATGTGGAGTCGACGTATCCGGCCGGGACCGGAACGGTGTGGGCCCACTGCGGGTCCGACGCTACCGAATCAATCAAGAACAGGCTGGAGCCGCTGAGCTGGCATTGCTGATCGGGACTATCCGGGCAGTGAATATCCTTTAGCGACGGAACGCGCACCAGCGTCGCCAGTGGAAGCCAATCGCCTTTTCCTCCGTCGGAATCCACCGCACGAAAACGCAGCGGACCGAAGGCCGACGCTCCAAAACTTTTGAGCGGCTCGAGTGTCGCGAGCACGGTTTGCGAATCCTGCAGGACCAAGCTGCCGTCGGCGACGGTGAGCATTATAGAGCTGGATTCGTCGGTCGTGGCGATCTCAATTTTTTCGTTTCGTGGGAACTTCTCCGGAACTTCGGATTTCAGGAAGAACGACAGGTGCGCGCCCTGCGGCAGCTCATCCTGATTGTTCAATCGGACGGCCGAAGGCGCGAGGCTCTGCACGTTTTTGCTGATTAGCGAGACTTTGGGGCGCGCCGCCTCGACGGTGGTCTGCAGATCCAGTGTGCGGCCGTCTTTCAGGCCCACGTGCGCCAAGAGTTTTGCGTCGGGCTGCAGCGCGTTGACCGCGGCCGCCTGCGGCGCGGCCAAGCGCAACTCATCCTGCTGGTCCGTACGCGACAATTTCGCCGGCATAAAGTGAATGCCGTTCAATTCAAAACTCTGCACTTGATCGAGGCGGGTTCCCTTCAAGACGCCCTGCGGATCCCCGGCGTTGATAGTGAAGCGATCGAGGTGCGCGGCCTCGGCGTAAGTGGAAACCGAAACTTGATCCGGCTTATCCAGCCCGAATTGCTTCAATTCTAGCTTTACATCGCCCGGGGTTTGGTTCTTGAGCGGAACTTCCACTTCCAACTCGCCGGTCTTCACCACCTTCGCAGTAGCCGGCAAGGTTTTTCCGTTGGACTCGACGACGCTGACGCGGTCGACGCAAGCGGCGGCGGGCGAATCCAGATGCAGCGCGTCATTGCGGTCCACGATCAATGCGCTGCGGTCCGCGGGTAGAATCGTCCAGTCCGCGTTGTGCGCGATGCGAAGATGAAAGCTGGGGCCATCGAAAGTTTCAAATCCCCACCGGCCGCGGATGGTTGCGCTCACGTCTTCACCCAGCCCGTCGGTGGGCATGGCGCGAGCGTCAACAACGAATCCGCCTTTCGCCGCGTCGGCCACGATCGGCAAATCCACGCCTTGCCCGGACTTGTCCGGAATATGCAGTGCGAAATCGTGGGCGATGTCGGTCGAGAAAATCAAAGGGGCGCCTTCCACCGGCAGCACGAGTGACGGGTTCTGCAGGCAAAACACTTCCTCGGGATTCACCGCGCGCAACGGCGGCAATTGCGCGGCTTCCACCGCGGGGAGGCCGATCACCAAAACCGACTTGGGATTGTTGAACGACGGAGGCGTGTTCAGGTGCAGATTCAGCTCTTCGGCTTGCGGCAGCGCGAGCGCGGGAATGTATTGATATATCGCGGTGCGGAAGCTGTTCATGATCCGGGCCACGTCCACGATCGCACCGACGTAGGCGCTGTACATTCCGCCACCGGCAGCAGGCGTGACGCTCACCGCGCCGATCAGATCGGACGAAGGGCCGCTGGTGAGCGCGGCGATCATGGACTGGCTGTGGCCGTCGTTGAGCACCAATTCATCGGTCTTTTGGGTGAGGCAAGATTCCTGCTGTTCGACGGGCTTGTCGAAACATGCCGGATCGACTTTCATCGCGAGGGTGCGAGCCAGCGCCAGGGAGCGCGCCTTCAATGCTTTCGGGTCGGTATCGTTGGTTTCGCGGATGATCGCGAGATATTTATCAAGCCGGGAGCGATACAGGCTGGCCTGGTTCAAATCCTGCGAGGCGCGCACAAAAATTCCCGGCCGGGCGCGGACTGCCGATCGAAGGGTGTTGAAATCCCCGCTGGTCTCGGGAGCAAGAAAGAGGAGTGCCTGCTGCGCATCCTTGGGAACGTGCACCACGATTCCTTCCTCGCGCACATCTTTGTTCCACGTTTCGGCTTTGGTGAACCAGTTTTCGGGCGGGGGATTGGTGGAGCCGCGCAGGAAAGCGACCACCAGCACATAGTGGGCGCCATGATCTTTGTCGAAGCCGGTGTGAATCCAGAGAGCGTCATCGGGCTGCAGATTTGGTACCGCGCCAATGGGCAGTGGCTTACCCGCGCGGGTGATCTTCACTTCCACCCGAGGGCCGTCCAAGTCAAAGGGAGCGGTGTCTGCGTAGGCGACGCAGGAACCGGCCAATAAAATTGCCAAGACAAGGAAATAGCGGATGAACGTTTTGTGGAGTTCGGCTCTATGAACGTCGCTGCGATTCGTTTTATCGATCAGCATCAATCTCCTCGTCGCAAGACAGGGGAACGAAATTCCGGCCGTCATTTAATTGAGTACCCCTGGCTAAAATTCAAAACGGTCAAATCGCTGGTCAAATTCTATGATGCACGGAGCTTCGAATCGGTGTCGAATAATTGTCGGCGATTGTCTCGATTATGAAAATGGCAGTGCGGGGTGGGTCCTGTTCAGTCCTTTGTCTTTGCGGTTTCCACTCGGAACGCGGGCCGGGCCGGTGCGATGGGTTCATCGGCTGGTAGAATCCGAACCAGGTCGATGTGATGTTATTCAAGCCAGCGAGCGTGCGGCCGTCGCAAGAATGTCGCGCAATGGACTCGCGGCTATCGCGACGGCTATTCGAAAACGCCCTTGCGGGCGGCGGGCGCGACCGCTAAAACTTGCTTGGTTTCGGTCCCAGTTTTGCGAGCTGGGCATCCAGATCGGCGAGCGCGGTATTTAACTGTTCGGTGTATCGCTCGTTGCGTGAAGCTTCGATCTGGCGTAAGACACGCGAGCGCGAAAGAAGAAGCACATCTCTCTGCCGGTTGATGTCGAGTTCGGCGGGGGAACGCTGTCCCCTGGGGTTATCTGGTTTCTCGGCTTCAGCGATTTCGATTTGTCCTTCCACCGCTTTGCTTTCCCAACCTCTGGCCATGTCCGCATTATAGCGTCGGAGAGTCGGACGCAAACCACGAACTGTAAAAAATGTCCGAAAGAGCAAATGGGTGCTTTTTACCCATCCGCCTCGTGATCGCGGGCCGTCCGGCGCGCCGGTAAGAGCTATTTGATGCCGACGACCATCGAGTTGGGGCCATCGAGGTGTTCGACGCGGGTGTGGCGGAACCCGGCCTCGCGCATCCACCCCTGGCAATCGGCGCCGGTGAAGTCAAAACCGCCCGGCGTTTCGATCAGCATATTCAAGCTCATCAGCAGCCCGAACACGTTCTGGCAGCGCGCGTCGTCAATGATCGCCTCGTGAACCACCACCGCGCCGCCCACCGGCAGCGCGTCGCAGGCTTTACGCAGCAACATGTGCTTGGTGGGCAAATCCCAATCGTGCAGGATGTGCCCCATGACGATCACATCCGCCTTCGGCAACGGATCGTCGAAAAAGCTTCCCGCCTGAAACGTTACCCGGCCCTGCAATCCGAACCCCGCCACATATTCTTCGAATATCGGCCCGACCACCGGCAAATCGTACCCCACGCCGCGCAACTGCGGTTGTGCCAGAGCCACTTGGACCGGCAAACAGCCTTGCGCGCAACCCACGTCGGCAAACGTCTGGTAGTCGCGCCACGGAAATTGGGCGGCAATCGCTTGCGCGGCTTTCATGCTCCCGCCGGTCATCGCGGCGAGAAATAGCTTCAGCCGGTTGGGATCGGCGTACAAATCCGCGAATGTATCGCCGCTGGCCTTTCCTTCGTTTTGCTGCTTTCCGGTGCGTAGGGCTTCGGTCAGCGCGCCCCATTGCGAGTACAGCCGCACCTCGGCCATCTCCATGAAGCCGCCAACATAGCTGGGCTTGTTGCGATCGAGCATTTGCTCGGTGACCGGAGTATTGCGATACAGGCCGGCCTCGCGATGGAGTAGTCCGAGCGCCACCAGGGTATCGAAAAAATCGAGCGCCCCGCGCGGATGCAATTGCAGCCGTGAGGCCAATTCTTTTGCGTCCAGAGGCCCGCCGGCAAGAGCGGTGTAAACGCCGAGTTGCACCGAACTCAGCATGGTTTTGGATGCCCAGAATCCGAATGCGATTTGGAGGATTTGATCGGGAGTAGCTGTGAGCGGTTGGGTTTGGAGCGACATGGTGCAAAAGTCTAAATGACCGTGGCGGAGCGGATCAAGTGCTTTGTCGATGTTTGTCTGCGCGGATCCTTCGACGCTATGGCGATACATCTTCGCAGACGCGGGCCGGGCCGAAGGCGCCTTACGCCGAGACCGCGCGCGCCAGCACTTGATCCACGCGTTCCAGCGCGCGTTCGATGGTGTGAGGGTTTCCGCCGTAGCCAATCCGGAAGTACGATTTCATGCCGGTCTGCTCGCCGGGCACGATTAGCACTCCGTGGCGCGAACGCAGGTCTTCCGCCATGTTGTTGGTCTCCGCGCCCCCGCGGATTCCAAACCAGGCGATGGCGCCCGCTTTGGGCGGAATGTGCGAAAGATCGGCGGTGTGTTTTTTGGCCCAAGCTTTGACGATCGGATAGTTCGCCCGAAGGATGCCTCGGGTCCGCTGGTACAAGCGCTCCCGGCGGGCGGGTTCAAGTGCGTAGGAAGCCAGGCGGTCGGTCAGCATCGTGGGCGCCATGCTCGCGTAGTCGTGGTAGCTCCACAGTTGTTCGATCACCCGCGGCGGACCAATTACCCAGCCGGTGCGCAGTCCGGGCAGACCGAACGCCTTGGATAGTCCGCCGGTGGCCAGCACGCGGTCATATCGCCCCCAAAAGGTAGGAGTGCGGACGCCGTCGAGTTCCGCGCCGGTGTAAATCTCGTCGCAAATGATCCACGCGCCGACGCGGGAAGCGGCGGCAGCTACGGCGTCCATCGCGGCCTCGCTCAAGACTGCGCCGGTCGGATTGTTGGGATTGCACATGGCGATGAATCGAGTTTTGGGCGTCACCAGATGCGCCAAATCGTCAAGGTCCGGTTGCCACTGCAGTTCTTCGCGAAGCCATAACGGTTTCACGGTGGCGCCGAACGACTGCGCCAAAGCGGAAATCTGCAAATAATTCGGCTGGCAGAACACCACTTCGTCGCCCGGCTCCACCAGCGACCAGGTACTCAGAAAATTGGCTTCTGCGCCGCCGGTGGTGATCAGCACGTTTTCGGTGCGCGCGCCCGGATACAATTGCGCGACACGCCCGCGAAGCTCCTCGCTTCCGTTCGTTTGCGGGTAGCCCAGCCGGACGTTCAGAATTTTTTCCAGCGCGGCCGGATCGTCCACCAGTTCGTGAACCGTCAGCGGTTCCACCCCGCTCTCGGAAATGTTCAACTCAACTTTGTTTTCCCAGATGGATTGCCAGCGCTCCAGCTCGAACGGTTGAATCTTCAAACCCTCACCTCGAGTGAAAAGATGTTTTCGTGGATGCCGGAAGCATTAGAGCCCAACGCGGCGATTTTCGAAAGAAAAATTCCGCGCAGGCGGAAAAGGCAGGATCTCCGCGAAAGTTCATTCGGGGAAGGCTCCGCAGCAACGCCGTGAACTAGGCCTGGTCGGGGACCGCGAACGCCAGTGCGATCAGGGTTTTCTGCTCCACTTCGTGGGCTTTCCCGGAGCCTGTGGCGGGGCTGGCGCTGGCCGAGCGCTTCACCGAGCGCACCGGCTTGCCGCGGGCGACGCGTTCCAGCCGCGGCAGCAGGAACGCCAGCGCGCCTTGATTCTTGGGTTCTTCTTGCACCCACACGATTTCTCGCGCCGCGGGATGGCGATCGATCTCCGCGGCGAGATCGGGCGCCGGGAACGGATAAAATTGCTCCAGAAAGACGATCGCGGTCGAAGTGTCCTTGCGCCGCTTCCGCTCGGCCGCCAGCTCGTGACCAATTTTCCCGCTGCACAGCAGAATGCGGGTGGCCTCCGGCGCGGTGCTATCCGGGATCACCTTCAGAAAGTGAGGATCGGAAAATTCCGACAGCGAAGAAGACGCTGCCGGATTGCGCAACATGCTCTTGGGCGTAAATACCACCAGAGGTTTGCGCCACGTCTGCAGCGCTTGACGCCGCAGCAGATGAAAATACTGCGCGGCGGTGGAAGGCTGGCAAGTCTGAATATTGTCGCGCGCGGAAAGTTGCAGGAAACGTTCGATCCGCGCGCTGGAGTGCTCCGGTCCCTGACCTTCGTAGCCGTGGGGCAAGAGCAACGTCACCCCGGAAAGCAGGTTCCATTTGTCTTCACCGGCCGCGATAAATTGATCGATGATGATCTGCGCGCCGTTCGCGAAATCTCCGAACTGCGCTTCCCAAAGCACCAGAGCTTCCGGATAGTCGCGGCTGAAACCGTACTCGAAACCCAGCACCGAAGCCTCGGACAGCGGCGAATTCCACACTTCGAACCGCGCCTGCCCCGGGGCCACGTGTTGCAGCGGAATATAGTGTGTCTCGGTTTCGGTATCGATCAGCGCGGCGTGGCGCTGGTTGAAGGTGCCGCGCTGGGTATCCTGCCCGCTCAGCCGCACCGGTGTTCCCTGGCGCAGCAGGGAACCGAACGCGAGCGCTTCGGCCATGCCGAAATCGATGGCGCGCTTGCCGTGGCCCATTTCCGAGCGCTGTTCGAGAAGTTTCTTCACCTTGGGATGAATGTGGAAACCGGCGGGATAGCTGGTGATGGCTTCACTCACCGCGGTCAACTCGTCGGGCCTCACCCCGGTCTTCACGATCACCGAAGGATCGTAGAGGCCGCCGCGATAGGCATCCCAGTAGGGCGGCAAAGTGCGCATCACCGGACTTTTCTCGAGTTCCTCGGCCTGCTTTTGCGCGGCGTCCAGTTCTTGGCGGACGCGCTCGGCGATGGGCGCGGCATCCACACCGACTTTCCCCGCGTAGATTTGCCAGAGCGGCGCGTGCGCCTGGATCTTGCGATAGCGAATGGGCTGGGTGATGGTCGGATCGTCCACTTCGCTGTGCCCATGTTTGCGGTAGCCGATCAAATCGATCACCACGGCGCTCGAGAATTCGTTGCGGTATTCCAGCGCCATACGTCCGACGCGCGCCACCGCTTCGGGATCCTCTGCGTTCACGTGGAAGATCGGAATGGGTAGACGCTTGGCCAGATCGGAGGAAAAACGCGTGGAACTGTATTCGCGCGGCACGGTGGTAAATCCGATCAGGTTGTTCACGATAATGTGCAACGAGCCGCCTACACCAAAGCCTTCGATCTCCGAAAAATTCAGGGTCTCCGCCCAAATTCCCTGGCCCGCGAACGAGGCATCGCCGTGCATGAGTATGGGAACCACGCGGTGGTTTTCGGGCTCGCCCATGCGGGTTTGCTTGGCGCGCACCCGGCCCATGGCCACCGGGTCAACCGCGTCGAGGTGGCTGGGATTCGAAACCAGGTGAATCCCGATCGAGCGCCCCGACGGGGTGGCGTAGCTGCCGGTAGCGCCCTGGTGATACTTCACGTCGCCGCTGCCCAGCACGCTGCGAGGATTCACGTCTTCGAATCGCGCGAAGATTTCTTCAGCAGGGCGCGATGCTATGTGATGCATCACGTTCAGCCGGCCGCGGTGGCTCATCGCCAAAACCGCCTGCACGGCGTCTTGCGTGACGGCCGAGTCCAGGATGGCGTCGAGCAGCGGAATCAGCGCGGCATTTCCTTCCAGGGAATATCGCTTGGTTCCCAGGTAGCGGGTTTGCAGCACTTGTTCGAATATTTCCGCGCGCACCAACAGTTCCAGTATCCGCGCCGAATCGGCGGCGGCAGGTTCGCTCTCGATTCGCTCTTGAATCCATCGGCGCCGGCGCGGGTCGACGATGTGCATGAACTCCACGCCGATGGTCCCGCAATACAATCGGCGCGCGGCGTTCGCAGCCTCGTTCTGGATATCGAGTTCCGCAACCGGTTCCGGCGTTAGATCGCCCAGGGGATCGAGGTCCGCTTGAAGATAGCCCCAACGGCGGAAAGCATCGAAGATCGACTCGCGTTTGCCGCCGGCAGAGGCGGGAGGCGCGACGGTAGTCAGAGTCCGGCTCATATCAGTGGTCCGTCCTTGAGATGAATTTCCATTATAAGCGATTGGGAAATTTCGGTCAGCATTGCCGCGCACTGTCTTTCACTTTGGCGCAACAGGGATTTTGTGGCGCCGCCACCTCTGGCAGCGGCGTGTGGATGGCAACAGAAGCGCAACCCAGCGGGCCAGCCGGTTCAAACGGAACCTCAGGATTTCGGCCAATCGCCAAGCAGACGCCGAACCAGGGCGATTTGTCCGACGTGGTAAGAATTGTGGTCGGCGAGCAGAAGCGCTTCCCGAAGAACGGTCTGCCCGGTGCCGTGCGGAATCTTGGCGGTCAAATCGGTCTTGGAGCGGGCGACCAGCTTTTTCATCGCCGCAGCGTCGGCGGCGAATTTGCGCAGACAGGATTTCCAGTCCCTGTCGCTCGGAGTTTTGCCGCTCGCGGGCCAATAGCCCGACGGCCAGTCTGGCGAAACGTGCTCGCCGTTGCGCGAGAATTCCAGGATGTCCCACTGCGCGATGCGCATGTGTTCGATAAGGTCCCAGATCGAGTGCGGGGCGCCGTCCGGGCGTACCCCGCGCAGTTTGGCCGGTAGGCCGGCGAGGGCTTGTTTCCAGTCGGCGTGGGCTTCGTGGCCGTCAAGCAGTTTAATGACATGCTGGCGAAGGATTTTGTCGTTCACCCGGGGTGGCCTCGTGTGAGTGAGATGAATTCATCGGAATTCTAGCAGAGGACCGAACTCGATGGGGGCGATCCCAGGAATGACCAAGACCCCGGGAAGGTGGGACTATCCGCAAGCTCTCGGCGATTCCGAGCCTGGGAAAGGCGATTTTAACAAGTGAAACGGTTCAACTATCGACCCACCCGGCACCCTTCCTCATGCCACCGGTTTTTATGCCGAGGCGCCGGTTGCGCCGATCGTTCGCCGTTGCTGAAAACACTCCCGGCAATACACCGGCCGTCCCTGCGTTGGCTTGAACGGGACGGTGGTTTCCTTGCCGCACTGCGAGCAAACGGTTCTGGTTTCCACGCGCTGAAGTCCCCCGACTGGGCCGGGTCCCTGCGCCCGGGAGGCTTTGCATGACTTACAGCGTTTGGGTTCGTTCTTGAAGCCTTTGTCGGCGAAAAACATCTGTTCGCCGGCCGTAAAGACGAATTCTGAACCGCACTCCGTACACTTCAGTACCTTATCGTGATATTCCATTAGCGGCTCCGTGGGCCTGTTGAGAGGGACAGGACTGCACAGAGAGCGGCAACAAAACCAACCGAGAAGTAGAAGTTCTCTGGAGACGTACAGATTGCCCGACCGGGCCAAACCCGGCATGAATGGCCCGGCGGGCGTGTCGCCTAGTCTTGCTCCCGCCTTTGTTTCTTCCGGAGACGTTTACGCGATAGTGCTTCCTTAGCGCGACGTCTCTCCCCCGGTTTCATATAGTAACTGTGCTTTTTGATTTCCTTGATTATATCTTCCGATTGCACCTTACGTTTGAAACGGCGGAGAGCGTTCTCTAAGGACTCACCTTCCTGAATCACAACTTCGGCCACGCGTAATCACCTCCGTCCCTGGCTCAATTTTAATTACCGAAAAGGGTGCTGTAATTGTAGCTGTTTTCACACCCCTCCGGCAATTGCTTGTACCTTCTATCGGAGCGGGGTCTTGAAGTCAAGCACTTTATTTACTGATTATTACGATACGCTGAAGTCGAGTAATTATTTAGTAAAT
>Ga0302326_10003701_pt1 | contig 35910 bp, 35 predicted proteins | sample Palsa_T0_3_FD_202264 | JGI IMG/M metagenome (GOLD analysis project Ga0302326, IMG submission 202264) | Peat permafrost microbial communities from Stordalen Mire near Abisko, Sweden - Palsa_T0_3 | ecosystem: Environmental > Terrestrial > Soil > Palsa > Peat permafrost | place: Sweden: Abisko... | reverse complement strand
CAAGAGCTTTCGGTTCACAAGCGGCCTCGTGAGGTCCGCATCGTGGCTGAGCTGCCGCGCAACGCGATGGGCAAGGTGCTCAAGAAGCAATTGTTGACGCAAAGCTAACGCGCGGCGGGTGTGACAGTCGGGTCCTTTTCTCCTACCGTCGTAGCCGTGCACGGAAGCAGCCGACCGGTGGCGCCGCTGTGACGATTGCAGCCGCGACCCCCATCACGCCGATGAGACGGGTTGCCGCGGCGTGTCTCGTCGGCTCGGCGATCGAGTTCTACGACTTCATGATTTACGGCACCGCGGCGGCGCTGGTGTTTCCCACCGTGTTCTTCCCGCATCTCAGCCCGGCGCTGGGAACGATCGCCTCGATGGGCACATTTGCCAGCGCGTTCGTGTCGCGGCCGATCGGTGGGGCCGTCTTCGGCTACTTCGGGGATCGGCTGGGCCGCAAGAAGACGCTCATCGCGACTTTGCTGATCATGGCCGTCGCCACCATGTCGGTGGGCGCGGTGCCCGGCACGGCGACCATCGGTGTGGCAGCCCCGTTGATCCTGGTTGCACTCCGGTTGCTGCAAGGGTTTGCCGTGGGCGGGGAATGGGCGGGTTCGGCGTTGCTGAGCGCCGAATACGCCCCCGACGGCAAACGCGGCCGCTACGGGATGTTCACCCTGCTGGGCGGTGGAACCGCGGTGGTGTTGTCGAGCCTGACGTTTTTGGGCGTGAACTTCACCATCGGTGAACACAGTCCTGCCTTCATGCAGTGGGGTTGGCGGATTCCGTTCCTGATCAGCGCCGGTCTGATCGCCATCGCGTTGTATGTGCGGTTGCGGATCGACGAGACCCCGGTGTTCGTCGCGGAGGAGGCCCGAAACTCAGTCTCAAGGGCCCCGATCGCGGAGTTGTGGCGGTTGCAGCGCCGAGAGATCGCTCTGGCCGGTGGCAGCATTCTGGGCGGCATGTGCTTCGTCTATATGTCGAACACCTACCTGACCAGGTACGCCCATTCCGAATTGGGGTACACCCGCAGCTTCATCTGGGCTGTCGGTGCGCTGGGCGGGCTGGTCAGCATCGCGTTCATCGCGCTATCGGCGACCCTGTCCGACAGAGTCGGGCGCCGCCGGATGATGTTGCTGGGCTGGGCGGGGTGTGTGCCCTGGGGACTGGCGGTGATTCCGTTGATCGACACCGGCAACCCGGTGCTCTACGCCGTGGCCATCGTCGGCATGTGCGCGATCGGCGGAATCGGTTCCGGGCCCACCGGAGCCTTCATTCCCGAGCTGTTCGCCACCCGCTACCGCTACAGCGGATCGGCATTTGCGGTCAACTTTGCCGGGGTATTCGGCGGCGCCCTGCCGCCCTTGATCGCCGGGACATTGCAAGCGACCTACGGCAGTTGGGCGATCGGACCGATGCTGGCAATCCTTGCCATGGCCGGCTTTGTGTGCACCTATCTGCTGCCCGAGACCAAGGACACGGTGCTGCACTCCGACTGATAGCTCAGTTGGCGTGCAGGTCCTCGTTGAGTGCGATGCCGTGGCCGTCGCGGGACACCACCTCGACGGCGCCGGTCACCGAGTTGCGCCTGAACAGCAAGTTGCTGCCGCCGGACAGCTCGCGGGCTTTGACCGAGTTCCCGTCCGGCAGTTTTACTTTGGTACCTGCGGTGACGTACAGGCCGGCCTCGACGACGCAGTCGTCGCCCAGCGGGATGCCCAGCCCGGAGTTGGCGCCGAGTAGACAGCGCTTCCCGACCGAGATCACCTCGGTGCCACCCCCGGACAGTGTGCCCATAATCGACGCACCACCACCGATGTCGGAGCCGTCGCCGACCACCACGCCTGCCGAGATGCGGCCCTCCACCATCGATGTGCCCAATGTGCCCGCGTTGAAGTTGACGAAACCTTCGTGCATCACCGTCGTTCCCGACGCCAGATGCGCGCCGAGTCGCACCCGATCGGCGTCGGCGATCCGCACGCCGCTTGGCACGACGTAGTCGACCATCCGGGGAAACTTGTCGACCCCGTAGACCGCGACCGGGCCGCGGCGGCGCAGTCGCGCGCGCACGATCTCGAAACCCTCGACCGAGCACGGCCCGTGGTTAGTCCACACCACATTGGTCAGCACCCCGAACAACCCGTCGGCGTTCAGCCCGTGCGGAGCGACCAGTCGATGCGAGAGCAGATGCAGTCGCAGATAGGCGTCGTAGGCGTCGGCGGCCTTATCGTCGAGCGACGCGATCACCGTGCGCACGATGACGGTCTCGGTGTCGCGCTCGTCGTCGCGGCCGGCCAGCGCGGCCAGCTCCGCCGGTACCTGGGCCACCGACAGCCGCACCGTTCCGCTCTCGCCCGACTCGATGAGTTCCGGTGCGGGAAACCAGGTGTCGAGAACCGATCCGTTTGCGGCCAGCGTCGCCAACCCAATACCCGAAGCTGCAGTCACGTGCCCCACGCTACCCACCCACTACGCTGGCATCGTGCTGGACCTACGCGGCGACCCGATCGAGCTGACGGCGGCGCTGGTCGATATCCCCAGCGAGTCACGGCACGAAGAACGTATCGCCGACGAGGTCGAGGCCGCGCTGCGGGCGCAGACCCCCCGGGCTTTGCGGTTCGAGATCATCCGTAACGGCAACGCGGTGCTGGCCCGCACCGCGCTGGGCTTGCCGACGCGGGTGCTGCTGGCCGGCCATCTCGACACCGTGCCGGCAGCCGACAACCTGCCGAGCCGCCGAGATGGCGACGCGCTGTACGGCTGTGGCACTACCGACATGAAGTCGGGGGACGCGGTCTTCCTGCACCTGGCCGCGACCGTCGCAAAGCCCGCGCACGATCTGACGCTGGTGCTCTACGACTGCGAGGAAATCGATTCCGCGGCAAACGGGTTGGGGCGCATCGAACGTGAGCTACCCGATTGGCTGTCGGCCGACGTGGCGATCCTGGGCGAGCCGACCGCTGGCTACATCGAGGCGGGTTGTCAGGGCACCCTGCGGGTGGTGGTCCACGCGACCGGAACGCGGGCGCATTCGGCGCGATCATGGTTGGGCGACAATGCGATTCACAAGTTGGGTGCCGTGCTGGACCGGCTCTCGGTCTATCAACCCCGCAGTGTCGACATCGACGGCTGCACCTATCGGGAAGGATTGTCGGCGGTGCGCATCGCCGGCGGTGTAGCCGGCAACGTGATCCCCGACGCCGCATCGGCGACCGTCAACTTCCGCTTCGCGCCCGACCGTTCGCCGGATGCGGCACTGCGTCACGTCCTAGACGTTTTCGACGGCCTCGACGTTCGGATCGAGCAGACCGACTCTGCCGCCGGCGCTCTGCCCGGGCTCGCCAAGCCCGCTGCCAAGGCCCTCGTCGAGGCCGCCGCGGGGCAGGTGCGGGCCAAATACGGGTGGACCGACGTGTCGCGGTTCGCGGCCAGGGGCATCGCCGCGGTCAATTACGGGCCGGGCGATCCGAATCTCGCGCACACCCGCGACGAGCTGGTGCCGGTCGACCAGATCACCGCCGCCGTGGCCATGCTGCGGGTATACCTGAGCGACTAGGCCCGTCGCGCCTGAGCTTGGTCCGAAGCATCGGCGGCCGCGGGATGCAGTCCGTGGTCGGCCAAGTCGGCGGCCACCTCGGCCAGCGCGGTGGCGTCGCCGGCGGCCAGCGCCCGGGCATGCGCCAGCGTCAGCCGTCCCAGCACGCAGTTGACGTCGAGCGCGAGCCGGCCGGCCCGGTGCACGGCCCGCACATCGCCGAGGCGCGTCGCGTCCTGCAATGCCCGCAGCGCGATCGCCGACTGCCCGCCGCGTTCCGCGGTCTGCACCGCCTCACGGGCGGCTTCGATCGCGCCGGTCGCGTCGCCGCGGGCCGCCTTCGACCACGCCTTCGCCAGGGCCAACTCCGGAGCGAACAACGTCGATTTCAGGCCGTGCCGCGACTCAGCACGGCTGAGAGCCTTTGCGGCCGCAAGCTGATCACCTTGTTGGCCGAGCGCCTGGGCCAGCAGGATCAGCGACAGCGGACCCCAGGAATAGCCGGTGCGCGCCAGCGGATCGGCGGCCCGGCTCAGCAGCGTCACGGCCGCGTCGAAATCGCCCTGAGCGATCGCCACGTAACCCACCAACGTCTCGCCGATCGCCCGGCCGGGTTGCTGCAATTCGGCGAAGTCGGTGTGGCGCTGCGCCAACGCCCGCGCATCGGCCAGCCGGCCCGCCATCACCAGCGCGGTGATCCGGCCGAAGCCGCTGGTGAAGCGCAGCAAACCGGGATGGTCGGCGGCGGTCGCGCGCCGGGCCAGCGCCTCGACGTCGTCGAGTCGTCCGGTGCGGGCAGAGCTCAGCGCGGCCGCCGAGGCCGCCCATCCGACGGCCACCTGGTCGGCGTGTGGCGACGCCAACACCTCCTCGGCGATCCGCAACGTGCGCAACGGCGTGCCCGCGTTCATCGCGAAGGTCGCCGCCAGCGCGTCGAGGGTGGCCTGCGCCGTCGGAGCCGAGATCCGGTTGCGGGTGGTCCGCAGGAACGCCGTCGCCCGCTCCGGCTCACTGAGCATCCAGAACTGGTTGGCCGCCCGCGGCAGTGCCCAGGCGATCAGCTCGGACGGCGACAACTGCTCGGGATCCGCCGCGGCCAGCACCTCGTCGGCCTCTCGCCCGCGGCCTTGCCAGGCCAGCGCGTAGCCCAACGCCAGCCGCGCGGGCAGTCCGCCCGAGCGACCCAGCGTGTCGCGGGCCAGCCGCTCGGCCAACGACAGCTCGCCGAGCCGCAGCGCTTGCTGGGCCGCGGCCACGATCTTGGCGGCGTCAACGGGGGTGTCGCTGTCGACGGCCAGCGCGCAGAGCCGCAGCTGATCGCCGACGGCGACACTCCCGCCGGATTGGTGGGCTGCCAGGCGCTCGAACACCGAGCCGCGCAACGCCCGCGCGACGTCCGGCGCCAGCGCGGCGCGGGCGCGGTCGGTGTAGAGCGGGTGTGTCGGATAGACCATCGCATCGCCGTCGACAGCGACCGCACCGATCGCTTCGGCTTGGCCGACGGCATCGTCGCCGGCGAGTGCCGCCAGGTCGTCGCGGCGCAGTGGTTCCGCCACCGCCAACACGTCGAGCACCGCTTGCACCGGCGACGGCAGACCGGACAGGTAGCCGTCGATCAGAGCCGGAAGCGTCGCCGCACCCACATGTCGCAGGTCCAGATGTCGCAGGAACAGCGGGTTGCCATGACTGCGGGCAAACACCTCGTCGACCATCGCGGCATCCGGTGGCGAACCCAGCGCTGATTCCAGCAGTGTCGCGGTTGTCGCTTTCTCCAGCGGCCCGATGTCGATGCGGGTCAGCAGCTCGTCGGCCCACAGCGCCGCCACCGCGTCCGGTATTTCTGCGCCGTCCCGAACCGTGACGATCAGCCGCGCCGAGCCGCTCAGCGCCAGCTGGTAGACCAGCGTCGCAGACAGGTGGTCGAGGTGGTGCGCGTCGTCGACGACGAACAATTGCTCGGCGCCGTCGACGGTCAGGCAGTCGTGGGCGGCCCGCAAAAGCTCAGCCGGTCTGCCGGTGTCGGCGATGTCGGTGACGTGGGCGCCCGCCAACAGCGTGCGGAACGCACCGAACGGGATCACCCGCTCCGTCGCGGTGCCCACCACCCAGCGAACGGTCGCCGACCCGGACGAGGCGAACGTCTCCGCGGCATTGCGAGCGACCAACGTTTTGCCGGCCCCGTCGGCTCCGACGATCGCCACTCCCGAACATTGCGGACCGTTCACGGCGGCGGTGACCTCGTGCAGGACAGTGTCCTGCGGCGCGGCAACCCAAGCACTCGGCACCGCCGGATTTTACGGCGCGCACCCCTCCCGGCATGCGGTTAGCCCAAATGTGCTTGGCGGCAAGGTTGGTCTACCTTTCGACTGTGCGCCCTGAACGCGATACACCCCGCCCGTGGGCGGTCTGCGTCTACTGCGCGTCCGGACCAACCCACCCGGTGTTGTTGGCATTGGCCGCCGACCTCGGTGAGGCGATCGCCGACCGGGGCTGGACCCTGGTCTGGGGTGGCGGCAACGTGTCGGCGATGGGCGCGCTGGCCACCGCCGCGCGGGCCCGGGGTGGCTGGACCGTCGGCGTCATCCCGAAGATGCTGGTGCGCCGCGAAGTCGCCGACCACGATGCTGACGAGCTGATCGTCACCGACACCATGCGGGAGCGCAAGCAAATCATGGAGGACCGCGCCGACGCCTTCATCACGTTGCCCGGGGGCATCGGCACGCTGGAGGAGTTCTTCGAAGTCTGGACCGGCGGGAATCTCGGTATGCACGACAAGCCGGTGGTGCTGCTAGATCCCGACGGGCATTTCGACGGGCTGCGCGCCTGGTTGGGCGGGCTGGTCGAGGGCGGATACGTCTCGCAGACCGCGATGGACCGGTTGGTGGTCGTCGACGAGGTCGGTGCGGCGATCGCGGCCTGCGCACCCGACTGAGCGGATTAGCCGACGACGGTATGGGCTGCTGGGTTTGATGGCGCTGCTTGCCCCCTCGCCGCTGCGCGGCTGGGAGGTACCCCCACCTCAGACCGCTGGCGCGGTCTGCATCGTCGCAGCGCTACGCTGGCCGCCATCTGGCCGTTGCGCGAAACGAGGGTTAACCGTGTCCCGAAACAACGCTGGTTCTGACACATCGGTCGGGCTGTTCGATATCGCGACTCGGGTGCCCGCCTTGTTGGCCGACGCTCCGGTGATCGTCCGCGGGCTGCTCACCGGGCTGCTCGCGCAGCCGACCTCCAAGGCGTCGATCGGCAAAGTGTTTCAGGAACGCGCCGCCCGCTACGGCGACCGGGTGTTCATCCGGTTCGGCGACCAGCAGGTGACCTACCGCGAGGCCAACGCGACCGCCAACCGTTATGCGGCCGTACTGGCGGCGCGCGGAGTCGGCCGCGGCGACGTCGTCGGGATCATGCTGCGGAACTCACCGCAGGCCGTGCTGATGATGCTGGCCGCCGTCAAGTGCGGCGCGATCGCCGGGATGCTCAACTACCACCAGCGCGGCGATGTGCTGGCCCACAGCCTGGGTCTGCTCGACGCCAAAGCGCTGATCCTCGAATCCGATCTGGTCGACGCGGTGGACGAGTGCGGTGGCTCCGGGGTTGCTCCGACGACGATCGAGGAGATGGAGCAGCTGTCGGCCACCGCGCCCACTGTCAACCCGCCGTCGGCGTCGGCCGTCCTGGCCAAAGACACCGCGTTCTACATCTTCACATCGGGAACCACCGGTCACCCCAAGGCCAGCGTGATGACCCACAAACGGTGGTTGACCGCGCTGGCTGTTTTCGGCGGACTGGGGTTGCGGCTGAAGGGCTCCGACACGCTGTACAGCTGTCTGCCGCTGTATCACAACAACGCGCTGACCGTGGCGATCGGAGCGGTGATCAACTCCGGGGCGACCCTGGCGTTGGGCACATCGTTCTCGGCGTCGAAGTTCTGGGACGAGGTCATTTCCAACCGGGCCACCGCCTTCATCTACATCGGCGAAGTCTGCCGCTATCTGCTGAACCAGCCCGCCAAGCCGACGGACCGCGCGCACAAAGTGCGGCTGATCGCCGGCAACGGGTTGCGTCCAGAGATCTGGGACGAGTTCACCTCGAGGTTCGGCATCCCGCGCGTCTGCGAGTTCTATGCGGCCAGCGAAGGAAACACCGCCTTCGTCAACGTCTTCAATGTGCCGAGGTCGACCGGCTGGGCAGCATTGCCATTGGCCTACGTCCACTACGACCCCGACACCGGCGCCCCGCTGCGCGGTGACGATGGCTGGGTGCAGAAAGTGCCCGCCGGCGAGCCCGGCCTGCTGCTCAGCCGGGTCAACAAGCTGCAACCGTTCGACGGATACACCGATCCGAGCGCGAGCGAGAAGAAGTTGGTGCGCGACGCTTTCCGCAAGGGCGACTGCTGGTTCAACACTGGTGACGTGATGAACCCGCAGGGCATGGGCCATGCCGCGTTCGTCGACCGGCTGGGCGATACGTTCCGCTGGAAAGGCGAGAACGTCGCCACCACGCAGGTGGAGCGGGCGCTGGCCGCCGACAAGTCGGTCGAGGAGTGCACGGTGTTCGGTGTGGAGGTGCCGCGCACCGGCGGTCGGGCCGGAATGGCCGCGCTGAAGCTTCGCGACGGCGCTGACTTCGACGGGAAAGCGCTTGCCCACACCGTCTACAGCCAGTTGCCGGCCTACGCGCTGCCGCTGTTTGTGCGGTTGGTGGATTCGATGGAATACACCAGCACGTTCAAAAGTCGGAAAGTGGATCTGCGTGAGCAGGCTTACCACGCCGGCTTCGACGATCCGGTCTACGTGCTGGTGGGCCGTGACGACGGCTATGTGCCTTTTTACGACGGCTACCCCGACGAGGTAGCGGCCGGTAAGCGACCCCAGGGCTAGACGCCCACACTTTGCCCTGTGCAGCGCATGAACGGTGGCAGCGGGCACCATAGGGGAGTGCAGTCCACCCTGTGCGGTCGCCGCGTGAGTGCCGATCGGCCGTTGATCATGGCGATCGTCAACCGCACCCCGGATTCGTTCTACGACCGCGGCGCAAACTTCAGCGACGAGGCGGCCAGAGCCGCGACGCACCGCCTCATCGCCGACGGCGCTGATGTGATCGACGTGGGTGGCGTCAAGGCAGGTCCGGGGGAGCGCATCGACACCGAAGCCGAGATCGCCCGGGTGGTGCCATTCATCTCATGGATTCGCGAGGCCTATCCCGACCAACTGATCAGCATCGACACCTGGCGTTCAGACGTCGCCAGGCACGCATGCCGGGCGGGCGCGGACCTGATCAACGACAGCTGGGGCGGCTATGATCCCGCGATGCCCGAGGTGGCCGCCGAATTCGGAGCCGGCCTGGTGTGCTCGCACACCGGGGGCGCCCGGCCGCGCACCCGCCCGTTTCGGGTCAGCTATGGCACCAGCACTCGTGCCGTGGTCGACGACGTGATCGATGAGGTCACCACTGCGGCAGAAAGGGCGGTGGCCGCGGGGGTCGACCGCGACCACGTTCTTATCGACCCGACCCACGATTTCGGCAAGAACACCTTCCACGGATTGGCGCTATTGCGCCACATGGAAGATCTTGTTAACACCGGGTGGCCGGTGTTGATGGCGTTGAGCAACAAAGATTTCGTCGGGGAGACTTTAGGCGTGGAACTGACCGAGCGGCTGGAGGGCACCCTGGCGGCCACCGCTTTGGCCGCTGCGGCGGGGGCGCGGATGTTCCGGGTGCACGAGGTCGGGTCGACCCGACGGGTGCTGGAGATGGTCGCGTCGATCCAGGGGCAGCGGCGGCCCGCCCGCACGGTGAGAGGACTCGCATGACCGCATCAGAGCTGGTCGATCTCACCACTGAGGGCGCATTGACCGCCCTGCCCGGTGACGTCTGGCTGGCCGACCGCTGCTGGACCCGGCCGCAGTGGACGGTCGACGAGTTGCAGGCGGCGAAAGACAAAGGGGCCGGCAAGACCGTGTCGGTGGTGCTGCCTGCCCTCAACGAGGAAGACACCGTCGAATCGGTGATCGAGAGCATTTCGCCGCTGGTGGGTGGGCTGGTCGACGAGCTGATCGTGCTCGACTCGGGATCCACCGACGACACCGAGATCCGGGCGATCGCCGCGGGAGCACGCGTGGTGACCCGCGAGCAGGCGCTGCCCGAGATCGCGCTACGGCCCGGCAAGGGCGAGGTGCTGTGGCGTTCACTGGCGGCCACCAACGGCGACATCGTGGTTTTCGTCGACTCCGATTTAATCGAGCCACACCCGATGTTCGTGCCGCGATTGCTCGGGCCGCTGCTCACCGAGGACGGCATCCATCTGGTCAAGAGCTTCTACCGGCGCCCCATGAAGATTGGCGACGCCAGCGGCCGCGAAGGCGCCACCGGCGGTGGCCGAGTCACCGAGTTGGTGGCCCGGCCGTTGCTCGCGGCGCTGCGACCCGAACTGAGCTGCGTGCTGCAGCCGCTCGGCGGCGAGTACGCAGCCACCCGGGAACTGCTGACCTCGGTGCCGTTCGCGCCCGGCTACGGCGTCGAGATCGGTCTGCTGGTCGACACCTATGACCGGCTGGGTCTGGACGGCATCGCTCAGGTCAACCTCGGTGTGCGGGCACACCGCAACCGGCCGCTGGCCGAGTTGGGCCCGATGAGCCGCCAGGTCGTGGCGACGCTGCTGTCGCGCTGCGGCATCTCCGACTCCGGCGTGGGTCTGACCCAGTTCTTCGTCGACGGCGACGGCTATACGCCGCGCACCTCGGCGGTCTCACTGGCCGACCGGCCACCGATGAGCGCAGTGCGCCCGCGCTGAGGCCGTGGCGGGCCGCCAGAGGACCTGCACGCCTCTGTCGGCCCCATAGGGCAATATCGGTCACGTGGCGTTGGTGTTGCTGTACGTGGTGGTGTTGGTCCTGGTGGCGATCGTGCTGTTCGGTGTGGCCAGTCTGCTGTTCGGCCGTGGTGAGCCGCTGCCGCCGCTGCCCCGCGGAACTACGCCGACTGTGCTGCCGGCGTCCGGTGTCACCGGCGCTGATGTCGGCGCGGTCAAGTTCACCCAGACACTGCGCGGATACAAGACCAGCGAGGTGGACTGGGTGCTGGACCGGCTCGGTCAAGAACTCGATCTGTTGCGCGGCCAGCTTTCGTCGGTGCACGCCGCGGCCCCGCGGAACGACGTCCAGGATGTCCAGGACGTCCGGGATGCTCAGGACGTCCAGGAGCTCCCGTGACCGCGCCGCCCGACGAGTTGGTCCGCTGCGACTGGGCGGTCGGTCGGCCGGGCCCGGACTTCGTGCTGTACCGCGACTACCACGACCAGGAATGGGGCCGGCCGCTGCGCGGCCGGGCGCCGCTGTTTGAGCGGATGAGCCTGGAGGCTTTCCAGAGCGGCTTGTCCTGGCTGATCATTCTGCGTAAGCGGGAGAATTTCCGACACGCCTTCGACGGCTTCGACGTCGAAACCGTTGCCCGCTACACCGAGGCCGACGTGGCCAGGCTGATGGCCGACGAGGGGATTATCCGCAACCGGGCCAAGATCGAAGCGACCATCGCCAACGCGCAGGCCGCTGCCGATATCGACCTCTCGGAATTGTTGTGGTCGTTCGCGCCGCCGCCGCGGCCTCGGCCGGCGAGCTCGGCTGACGTCCCCGCCACCAGCACGGAATCCACTGCCATGGCCCGCGAATTGAAGCGCCGCGGGTTCCGCTTCGTCGGTCCCACTACGGCGTACGCGCTGATGCAAGCGACCGGGATGGTCGACGACCACCTGCAGTCGTGCTGGGTGCCGGGCTAGCGGGTGGGATGGTCGGTGGAAACGCCGACGCGGAGGTCAAGTGCGCCCACTCGTGCGGATAGGGAACAATGGAGAGGTGAATTTGCAGTTCAATGCCGGGGGTTGCTGGAATTCCTCTGGCGGGGCATGCCCGGCGTTTATCAGGTCCGCGGCGACGGGCCACTCTGGAGGGAGCACTCGATGGCGGCGATGAAGCCCCGGACCGGAGACGGTCCACTGGAAGCGACCAAGGAGGGGCGCGGCATCGTAATGCGGGTACCGCTGGAGGGCGGTGGCCGACTCGTCGTCGAGCTGACACCCGACGAAGCCGCCGCACTGGGCGACGAGCTCAAAGGCGTCACCAGCTAAACCCCGTCGCGTCAACCGCCCGCGACGCCCGCCGTCACGCGCACACTTTCCGGTAGATCTCCAGCGTCTGCTGCGCTATCTGCTCCCAGGAGAATTCGGCGATGCAACGCTGCCGTCCCGCTTTGCCGTAGCGCACCGCCCGTTCCGGATCGGCGATCAAGGCGTTGACCGCCTCGGCGATCCTGGCCTGGAATCCGGCCGCGTCGTCGGGGTCGTCGGGGTCGTAGTGCACCAGTGAACCTGTGACTCCTTCGTTGACCACCTCGGGTATGCCGCCGACGTCGGAGGCTACCACCGCGGTGCCGCACGCCATCGCCTCGAGGTTGACGATGCCCAACGGCTCGTACACCGATGGGCAGACGAAAACTGTTGCAGCCGAGAGTATTTGACGAATCTTTGCGGCCGGCAGCATCTCCGTGACCCAGAACACCCCGGTGCGGTTGGCCGCCAGATCGGCCACTGCGGCGCTGATCTCGGCGGCGATCTCCGGGGTATCGGGTGCTCCCGCGCACAGCACCAACTGCACGTCGGGACCGAAGTCGTGCGCGGCGCCCAGCAGGTGGGCGACACCCTTCTGACGGGTGATCCGCCCGACGAACGCCACGATGGGCCGGCTCGGGTCGACGCCGAGATCGGCCAGCACCGACTCGCCCGGCAGCGATCCCAGCGGCTGCTCCGGGTACCAGACCTCGGTGTCGATCCCGTTGCGGACGACATGCACGCGGCCGGGATCCAGGGTCGGGTAGACCCGCAACACGTCGTCACGCATGCCCGAGCTGACGGCGATCACCGCGCCCGCGGCGGTCACCGCGGTCTGCTCCACCCACGACGAGATCCGGTAGCCGCCACCGAGCTGCTCGGCCTTCCACGGCCGCAAGGGCTCCAGCGAATGCGCAGTCAACACGTGGGGGACGTCGTACAGCAACGACGCCAGATGTCCGGCCAAGCCGGTGTACCACGTGTGGCTGTGCACGACGGTCGCCTCCGCGGCAGCGTTGGCCATCACCAGATCCGTCGACAGCGTCGAGATCGCCGGGTTCGCGCCGCGCAGCGCGGCGTCGGGTTGGTAGGTGAATGCCCCCGGTCGCGGCGCCCCCATGCAGTGCACGTCGACCTCGCACAACGCGCGCAACTGCGCGACGAGCTCGGTCACGTGCACACCGGCACCGCCGTAGACCTCCGGCGGATACTCCCGAGTCATCATCGCCACGCGCATAACCGGCACCGTAGTAGCCGCAAGCCGACGGCGCAGAGCGCACCACACTGCACTGAATCCAAATTGGTTGATGGACAATCCCTCCGCGTGGGTATTCACAAGTCTGATCTGGCAGGGGTTTGCGGCGGCCGATAGGTTTAGTCCATGAGGGAAGCACCACACGTGCTGGGCATTGTCCTGGCCGGCGGCGAGGGCAAACGGTTGTACCCGTTGACCGCCGACCGGGCCAAGCCCGCCGTTCCCTTCGGCGGCGCCTACCGGCTGATCGATTTCGTGCTGTCCAATCTTGTCAACGCGCGCTACCTGCGTATCTGTGTTCTCACCCAGTACAAGTCGCATTCGTTGGACCGTCATATTTCGCAGAACTGGCGGTTGTCCGGGCTGGCCGGTGAATACATCACCCCGGTTCCCGCCCAGCAGCGGCTCGGCCCGCGTTGGTACACCGGCTCCGCTGACGCGATCTATCAATCGCTCAACCTGATCTACGACGAGGATCCCGACTACATCGTGGTTTTCGGCGCCGACCACGTCTATCGGATGGACCCCGAGCAGATGCTCCGCTTTCACATCGACAGCGGCGCCGGGGCGACGGTGGCCGGGATCCGGGTGCCCCGGGCCGAGGCCAGTGCGTTCGGGTGCCTGGACGCCGACGAGTCCGGCCGCATCCGCAGCTTCGTCGAGAAGCCGCTTGAACCGCCCGGCACCCCCGACGACCCGGAAATGACGTTCGTGTCGATGGGCAACTACATCTTCACCACCAAGGTGCTCGTCGACGCCATCCGTGCCGACGCCGACGAGGACGAATCCGATCACGACATGGGCGGCGATATCATCCCGCGGCTGGTGGCCGACGGGCTGGCCGCCGTGTACGACTTCGACAACAACGAGGTGCCCGGCGCCACCGAGCGCGACCACGGTTACTGGCGCGACGTGGGGACACTCGACGCGTTCTACGACGCGCACATGGATCTCGTCTCGGTGCACCCGGTGTTCAACCTTTACAACCGGCGCTGGCCGATCCGCGGCGAACCCGAGAACCTCGCGCCGGCCAAGTTCGTCAACGGCGGGTCAGCCCAGGAGTCAGTGGTGGGCGCGGGCAGCATCATCTCGGCTGCCTCGGTACGCAACTCGGTGGTGTCGTCGAACGTCGTCGTCGATGACGGCGCGATCGTCGAGGGCAGCGTCATCATGCCGGGCGTCCGAGTCGGCCGCGGCGCGGTGGTGCGGCACGCGATCCTGGACAAGAACGTCGTCGTCGGGCCCGGCGAGATGGTCGGGGTGGACCTGCAAAAGGACCGCGAACGCTACGCGATCAGCGCCGGCGGCGTGGTCGCCGTGGGCAAGGGCGTCTGGGTCTAGGCAGAGAGTCATCCGGCCTGGATGTCGCGGCGACGGAATGCTGCCACTCCGAGCGAGATCAGCGTGAGGTCGATGACCAGTAACCACAGCAGTGGGGTTGCAGTGAAATCCCCGCCTGTGACGCGCGGAATGTGTGCGAACGGTTCGATGTCGAGTACCCACTGCGGAAAGCCCGACAGCGAGCCGATCAGGTACAGCGCAATGAATCCGACCAGCACACCCCAAGCCGCCGGAGACGATCGCGGTGCGATCCCGAACAACGCGACGGCCACCGCGGCGGGCAGCCACACGGCCGGCAGCTGAACAGCGGCAGTGCCAAGGACCGTCCACAGTCTGCCGTCGACATCGTGCGCGGCAATCCCGTACGTCAGCCCGGCGGCCACTCCGGCGGCCAGCATCGCGACAGCCGAACCCGCCAGCGCGAGCACGAGATGGCCTGTCAGCCAACGGCTTCGGCTTACCGAACCGCTCAGTAGCGTCTCGGCTCGTTGACCGGACTCCTCCTGATGCGCGCGCAGCGTCAGCGAGACGGCGAAAGCGGCCCCGATCATGCCCAGCATGCAGAACCCGACGGCGACGAACGCCTGCTCCAGGGCGCCGGTGCCGCCCATCCGCTCGACGGTGTCTCGCGCCGCCGCGCTACCCAGCTCGTCGCCGATGCCGTGCACAACGCTGCCGATCAGCAAGCCGTAAAGGCACAGTCCGACCGCCCACAGCAGTAGGGCACCGCGATCCAGCCGCCACGCCAACCCGAAGGCACCGCGCAGCAACGGTGACGCGGTCGCCGGGCCCGGGCGTTCCGCGATCAGCCCCGCCCCGACGTCGCGACCGGCGAGCAGGCGATATGCCAGTGCGGTGAGCAGCGCCGCCGTCGCCAGATGCAGCAGCAGCACCCACCACCGGTCGCCCGCGTACGGCCGAACCTGCAACGACCAGCCCAACGGCGAGAGCCACGACAACGTGCCCGGGCCCGCGTCGCCGACGGCGCGCACCGTGAACGCGGTGGCCAGCCCGGCGAACGCGGCGCCGCGAGCGAACCGCGCGCTCGCCGACAGCTGAGCAGCCACCGCAGCCACCGCGGTGAACACCAGGCCGGAGCCGGCCAACGCGGCCCCGAACGCCAGCGACCCGCCCGCCGGGACGCTGGTGCCCAGCAGGCCGATCGCGCCGATCGCGCCGGTGGCCACCGATGCCCCGGATGACAGCAGCAAGGTCGCGGTCAGGCCCGCGTATCGGCCCACCGCCGTGGAGTCCAGCAGTTCGGCGCGACCGGTTTCCTCGTCGGCGCGAGTGTGGCGGATGACGGTGAGAATGACGGCCACGGCGATCAGCAGGTGGAACATCCCGGCTTTCCAGATGCCGGTCGCGCCGAGGCTGTCGTTGTAGATCTGCCCGTAGAGCGCCCGCTGCGCCGGGCTGGCCATGATCGAGTCGGCGAAGGCCGCACGGGCCGCTCGGTCAGGGTAGATCTTTTCGATGCTTCCGATGTAGACGGTGGCCGGTGGAAGGGACAGCAGTAGTACCCACAGCGGCAGGATGATTCGGTCGCGACGCAGGTAGAGCCGTAGCATTCGGAGTGTGCCGGTGAAGGCCGAACCACGTTGCGGCGCTTCGTGTGCCGGATGGCGGGGACGATCCGCAACCGTCGTGATCATGCCCGCGCTCCGTAGTGTCGTAGGAAGAGTTCTTCCAGGGTGGGCGGCTGGCTGACCAGGCTGCGGACACCGGTGTCACCGAGCACTCGGATGAGCTCGCCGAGCCCCTCGCTATCGACGTGGGCACGCAACGTGGTTCCGTCGATGCTGACGTCCTCGACACCCCGGATGCGGCTGAGATCGCCGGGGTTAGACAGCAGTTCGGCGGTGATCGACGTGCGGCTGAGGTGTCGCATCGAATCCAGTGAGCCGCTCTCGACAGTCTTGCCGGCCCGGATGATCGTCACCTGTTCACACAGTGCTTCGGTCTCGGCCAGGATGTGACTGGACAACAGGACCGTTGCTCCGTTATCGCGGGCTTCGGTGACGCATTGCTGAAAGACGTTCTCCATCAATGGGTCCAGGCCGCTGCTCGGTTCGTCGAGCAGCAGCAACCGTGCCCGCGACGAGAATGCGGAGATCAGTGAGACCTTCTGGCGGTTGCCTTTGGAGTAGGTTCGCGCCTTCTTGTGGGGATCGAGCTCGAAGCGCTCGATCAGCTCGCCGCGACGCTTCTCGTCGATGCCGCCGCGCAAACGAGCGAGCAAGTCGATGGTTTCACCGCCGGTCAGGTTGGGCCACAGCGTCACATCGCCGGGGACATAAGCGATCTGACGGTGTAGCTGCACCGCATCGGTCCACGGGTCACCGCCGAGCAGGCGGGCCGTCCCCGCGTCGGCCTTCACGACGCCCAGCAGTATCCGGATGGTCGTCGACTTTCCGGCGCCGTTGGGTCCGAGGAAGCCGTGTACCTCGCCCTCGCGCACCGTCAGCTCCAGGCCGTCGAGTGCCCGGGCGGAACCGAAATTTTTTGTCAGATCATGGATTTCAATTGGCGTTGGGTTCACTGGCTTCTCCTTCTGCTTTTTGACGTGCCGCTTGGCGTAGAAAGGCGTCGTACATGTGGCTGTCAGCCATCAGGCCGTCGGTGTAGAGCTCGAGGGCGGGTAGCACCATGTCGCGGGCGTAGTCGCGCAGCACCGCCCGCAAATCAGTTGGCGTTTCGTGCATCTGGATGTAGAGCAGGAAACCGCCGCCGCCGGTGATCGCCAGATATTTCGCCCGGGCAGCGGGATCGCGGCTGGCTTTCAGGATGCCGGTGCTGACGCCTTCGGCGAGGTAGCTCTCGGCATTGTCGATCATGTTGCGCCATAGCGTTTTCGCAAGATCGCCACCGGTCTGCATACTGCGCACTAAATAGGCCGTCAAGGGTGCGTACTCCTCGATCTCGGCCATCGCGGCGAACCAGGTGGCTGGATCTGCGGATCGCATCGCCTCGGACTTGTCGCCGCGAATCTCTTCGGCGACGTAGTCGTCGCAGACTTTGCGCAGACCGTCCTTCGAACCGAAGTGGTGGATGACGAGCGCCGCGCTCACCCCCGCCGCTTTCGCGATCGACCGCAGCCCGACGCCGAAGCCTTGCGTGCCGAACTGCTCGATCGCCGCGTCGCGAATCCGGGCGGCGGCAGTCAAGTCGTCGGATGAACGCATGTTCAGGACACTAAACGGGCGTTCAGTCGGTCGTCAAGACGGCAGCCCGTCGTAAATCCGTAAAGGATGGGAGCTCAGTCGCGAACGGCGGCCAACAAGCCGTCACCCAGTGGCACCAGCGCCGGGGTGAGCAGCTCGTTCTCGGCGATCAACCGCGCCGCCTCGCGCACCGCTGCCACCTCGGCATCGCGGGCCGCCGGGTCGCCCGCCCGTCCGCCCAACGCCGCCCCGTGCACGACGATCGCCCCGCCGGAGCGCAGCAGTCGCACGCCTTCGACCACGTAATCTGGCTGGTCAAGTGGATCTGCGTCGATGAAGACCAAGTCATAGGAGTCGTCGGCGAGTCGGGTCAGCACGTCCTGCGCCCGGCCGTTGATCAGCCGGGTCCGCGACGGGCCGATGCCCGCGTCGGTGAATGCCTCTTTGGCGATCCGCTGGTGTTCGGGCTCGATGTCGATCGTGGTCAACACGCCGTCGTCGGTCATTCCCGACAACAGCCACAGGCTGCTTACGCCGGCACCCGTGCCCACCTCGACGACGGTTTTGCCGCCGCTGAGCTTGGTCAGCAGGCTGAGTAGCGCTCCGACGGCGGGTGTTACCGCTCCGGCGCCGACGTCGGCCGCACGCTCGCGGGCGGCCAGCAGCACCGCGTCTTCGGAGATCGACCCCTCGGCATGCGCGGAAAGGGACTCGGCGCGAGTCGGCACATGCTGGCCTGGTGTGCGGTCGGTGGTGACCATGCCCGCAGCGTAAGACCAACCCATGCCGCACGCATTCAGGCGCGCCCGTCGTCGGCGCCGCGACACGCCCGGAGCGTCGCCGTGATCGAAATGAGATGTGGGCTCGATGTGACCAGCGGAACACGCGTTCCAGCGCCATTCTCAGTGAAAGCACAGTGCGGTCACATAGCGCACATACGCCGGTAGGCGACGGTATTCCCATGGAGCGAGGAAGCCGCTGGTCCGGGAATACGTCTCGGTATCTTCGCGTTGCGCCCGATGACGAATTGCCCAGCCTTGACGCCAATCTCAAACCAGAGGATCTGAACATCAGCACACTGATGAGTCCGGCCAGTATGTCGCACCCGGAGCGGTACCGCGATGCCGGCTGGGTTGAGCCTGCGGAGGAGCCCTACGGCACCGCTGTTTTCGATGCGACCGGAGACAAAGCGGCAATGCCGTCGTGGGACGAGCTGGTCCGCCAGCATGCCGATCGGGTCTACCGGTTGGCCTATCGCCTCTCCGGCAATCAACACGATGCCGAGGATCTGACCCAGGAAACATTCATCCGGGTTTTCCGGTCGGTGAAGGACTACCAGCCGGGCACCTTCGAAGGCTGGTTGCACCGCATCACGACCAACCTGTTCCTGGACATGGTGCGCCGTCGCGGCCGGGTCCGGATGGAGGCGCTGCCCGAGGATTACGACCGAGTGCCCGCAGACGAGCCCAATCCCGAGGAGATCTACCACGACTCGCGGTTGGGTCCTGACCTGCAAGCGGCGTTGGATTCATTGCCGCCTGAATTCCGCGCGGCAGTGGTCTTGTGTGACATCGAAGGGCTGTCCTACGAGGAGATCGGCGCCACGCTGGGCGTCAAGCTCGGAACCGTCCGCAGCCGAATCCACCGGGGACGCCAAGCGCTGCGGGACTATCTGGCGGCGCATTCGGAGGCTGCCGCCGCTCTCTCCGTGGATTTCGGAGACTAAGACACAACCCGCCCTGACGGCTCTCATGGGTGTCCCGTCTCGGGCAGCCGCGCTACATTCGAGGTAGTGCCGCATAGCCCGACGCAATACCGAGAGGAGCCGGTGATGGCCCAGCGGGGACATGTGTTCCGCCGTGCGTTCTCCTGGCTCCCCGCCCAATTCGCCTCGCAGAGCGACGCGCCGGTCGGTGCGCCACGCCAATTCGGTTCGACCGAGCATCTATCGACCGAGGCGATCGCCGCGTTTGTCGACGGCGAGCTGCGGATGAACGCGCACCTGCGCGCCGCGCATCACATATCGCTGTGTCCGGATTGCGCCGCCGAAGTGGACGGTCAACACCGGGCCCGCTCCGCGTTGCGCGACTCGCATCCGATCAGAATCCCCAGCACGCTGTTGGGATTGCTGTCGCAGATCCCGCATTGCCCGCCCGATGACGACCGGGATACCCGGGGAGTCGAGCCGTCGGAGCTGCCTGATCGATTTGCTGACGGCAGCACACGTGACCGCCCGGAACCTCGGTAGGGTGGACACCAGTTTGGTCAAGCCGGTGCGCGGCGCCGTGCTCGAGTCCATAGCGCGCGTGTGCTTCAGCGCCCGGAAGAGGATGACGTGAGCTCCGATCAAGACAACAACGGCGCCCCTCGGCTGGCGCCGCGTCCCATTTCCCGACCGCCGGTTGACCCCGAGTCGCGGCAGGCCTTCAGCCGTCCCGACGGTGTGCACGGCTCGTTCGTCGCCGAGAGTGTGCGGCCGCGCAAGTATCGCGACCAGAGCGAGTTCACCCCAAACGACCAACCCGCCGACCCGGTCCTGACGGAGGCTTTCGGTCGTCCGTTCCCTGGAGCCGATTCATTGCAGCGTCACCCCGCCGATGCGGGTGCGCTCGACGGCCACAACAAGGACCAGCTGGAGGACCCGGAGGATCCCTGGCGCGATCCCGGTGCGGCCGCAGCTCTCGGCGCGCCGGCACTAGCCCGGTCGGCAGTCCAGAGCCTCGACGGCGCGGGCGGCAAGCTCGGTGTGCGCGACGTGCTGTTCGGCGGGCGGGTGTCCTATCTGGCGCTGCTGGTGCTTGCCGTCCTGGCATTGCTGATGGGCTTGATCGGCGGTGTGGTCGGTAGGAAGACAGCTGAGCTCGTCGAGGCGTTCACCACCTCCAAGGTGACGTTGGCGACCAACGGCAACAGCGAATCTCCAGCTGGCCGTTTTGCCAAAGTTGCTGCCGCCGTGGCTGATTCGGTGGTCACGATCCAGTCCATCAGCGATCAGGAGGGTATGCAGGGGTCCGGCTTCGTGGTCGACGGCCGTGGCTACATCGTCACCAACAACCACGTCATCTCCGAAGCGGCCAACAGTCCGAGCCAGTTCAAGACCACAGTGGTGTTCAACGACGGCAAGGAAGTGCCGGCCAACCTGGTCGGCCGCGACCCCAAGACCGACTTGGCTGTGCTCAAGGTCGACAACGTCAACAACTTATCGGTGGCCCGTCTCGGTGACTCCGACAAAGTTCGCGTCGGCGACGAGGTCCTTGCCGCCGGCGCACCACTGGGTCTGCGCAGCACCGTGACGCACGGCATCATCAGCGCGCTGCACCGCCCCATTCCGTTGTCGGGGGAGGGTTCGGACACCGACACCGTGATCGACGCCATCCAGACCGACGCCTCGATCAACCACGGGAACTCCGGTGGGCCGCTGATCAACATGGACTCTCAGGTCATCGGCATCAACACCGCCGGTAAGTCGTTGTCCGACAGCGCCAGTGGGCTCGGTTTCGCGATACCGGTGAACGAGGCGAAATTGGTTGCGCAGACGCTGATCAAGGACGGCAAGATCGTTCACCCGACGTTGGGTGTGAGCACCCGGTCGGTGAGCAATGCGATCGCGCAGGGTGCGCAAGTCGCCAACGTGAAGGCAGGCAGCCCCGCGGAAAAGGGTGGCGTGCTGGAAAACGATGTGGTGGTCAAGATCGGCAACCGTGGCGTGGCCGACGCCGAGGAGTTCGTTGTCGCCGTGCGGCAGTTGACGATCGGGCAGCCCGCCCCGATCGAGGTGGTCCGTGAAGGCCGCCACGTCACGCTCACGGTGACCCCGGGGCCGGACGGCGGCTGATGTTCGGCAACGTCGGCTGGGGGGAGATGCTGGTCCTCGTCGTGGTCGGGCTGGTGGTGTTGGGTCCCGAGCGTCTTCCCGGTGCGATCCGGTGGACGACCGCGGCGCTGCGGCAGGCCCGCGACTACCTCAGTGGGATGACGACGCAGCTGCGCGAGGATATCGGCCCCGATTTCGATGACCTGCGTCAGCCGCTGGCCGAGTTGCAGAAGCTGCGCGGCATGACGCCGCGGGCCGCACTGACAAAGCATCTCTTCGACGGCGACGACTCGCTGTTTACCGGCAACTTCGACCGGCCGGCCGGCGGCGCACCGAATGGTGTTGCAGCACAACCGGCTACGCCAAGTCCGTCACCGGAGCCGACGCCGTTTGCCGCGGGGCCGACGCCGTTCGACACTGACGCCACCTGACCTCAGTGTCGCGTGGTATCCAGTCCCAGCGACATACCGGCCAGTCCGCGGCGCCGCGCCGAAAGGTTGTCGGCGACGCTGCGCAATTCCTTGCCGACGGGGGAGTCCGGCGCACTGAGCACGATCGGCACCCCCGTGTCGCCCGCGGCGACCAACGCCGGGTCTAGCGGGATCTGACCGAGCAGCGGCACGTCTGCGCCGACTGCGCGCGACAGCCGCTCGGCGACCTGCGTGCCGCCGCCCTCGCCGAACACGTGCATCGTCGAGCCATCGGGCAGCACCAACCCGGACATGTTCTCCACCACCCCGGCGATGCGCTGCCGGGTCTGCAGCGCGATGCTGCCCGCCCGTTCGGCGACCTCGGCCGCGGCCAGCTGAGGCGTGGTCACCACGACGATTTCCGCGTTCGGGACCAACTGGGCGACCGAGATCGCGATGTCGCCGGTGCCCGGCGGCAGGTCGAGCAGCAGCACATCCAGGTCGCCCCAGTAAACGTCGGCCAGGAACTGCTGCAAGGCCCGGTGCAGCATCGGTCCCCGCCACGCCACCGGTGTGTTGCCTTCGATGAATTGGGCGATGGAGATGACCTTCACCTCGTGGGCGATCGGCGGCAGAATCATCGACTCCACCTGGGTGGGCCGATCGGTGGTCCCCATCATCCGCGGGATCGAATGGCCGTGGATGTCGGCATCGAGCAGTCCTACGGATATCCCTCGCGCGGCCATCGCCGCGGCCAGGTTGACCGTCACCGTCGACTTGCCGACGCCGCCTTTGCCGGAGGCGATCGCGTAGACCCGAGTCAGCGATCCCGGCTGGGCGAACGGGATGACGGGCTCGTTGGCGTCGCCGCGTAGCTGCTTACGCAGCTCGGTGCGCTGTTCGTCGTTCATCACGTCCAGGCTGACCTTCACCGCGCCGGTGCCCGGCACGTCGGACACGGCCTGGCGCACGCGGTCGCTGATTTCGGTCTTCTTCGGGCACGCAGAGGTGGTCAGGTAGATCTCGACGTGCACGTCGCCGCCGCGGCTCACCTCAATACCTTTGACCATCCCGAGTTCGGTGATGGGACGTCGTAGTTCAGGGTCGATTACCTTGGCCAGCGCGGCGCGAATGCTTGCAGTCGGATCGGACATCACCGCCGAGTGTAGTTCGGTAACGATGCGGGCCGGGACGGCCCGGTGAGGAGCCGAACTATCCGGCTTGAGTCGGTAACGATGCGGGCCGGGACGGCCGCCCGAACTATCGGGCTTGAGTCGGCGGTGCCGGCGAGGGTTCAGGTGCCGGCGGCATAGCGGCGGGCGGCGGGGTGTTGAACGTCTGCTGTGGCGCTGCAGTGTCTTGGCCGATGCAGATCACCGTGCAGCCCGGCATGTGAAGAGCGGGAGCGGTTTGCTGCCACGGCGACGTTCCCTGTGTGCTGGTACTCGGGGTTCCGCTGAGGTCGATCAGTGGCATCTGGGCCAGCGGGTCGGTGGACGACAGGCCGTGCATGTTCAGCGGCAGGTTGGGCCCGAGGCCTTCGGGGTTCTCCAGGTGAACATCACCCAGCGGCGGGGCAGGCCCGGTGAGCGGCGGCAGGTCGACCGGGACGACGCCGGTGGCGTAGGCGGCGGCCCAACCCAGCACGTTACGGGCGTACGGAATGGAGTCGTTGTAACGCAGGATCGCCGACTGCACCTGCGACTGGTCGCGCAGATTAAGCCCGCCGCTGCACAAGTATCGAGCGGCTGCCAGGGTCGCGTCGTACAAATTCTGCGGATCGGCCTTGCCGTCGCCGTCGCCGTCGGAGGCGTAGCGCGCCCACGTGCCCGGCAGGAACTGCATCGGTCCCATCGCGCGGGCATAGCTGATCCGTCCACCGGTGGCACTTTGAACGATCACCTCGTTGCCGGGCAATGTCCCGTCCAGGCTCGGCCCGTAGATCGGTCGTATCGCAGTTCCGCGGGCGTCGGTGGCGCCGCCGTTGGCATGCATCGATTCGATGCGCCCGATCCCGGCGAGCAGGTTCCAGCTGATGCCGCACGCCGGGTCCGCGGCGGCCATCATCCGCTCGGCGTTGCGATATGCCGTCAGGGCCATCGTGGGAATGCCCAGCGCGCCGGGCGTATTCACCACCACGGTCGGCGGGGGAGCCGATGCGGTGCCCGCCGCGATGTGGAAGCCGATCATCGGGTGCGCCACGCTGATCACCAGCGGACCGGTCGGGTCGGTGGAGGCGCGGGCGACCGCGGCGACCGGGGTGATCGCGGCATCGCGCAAGGTCGACTTCGGCTCCGGGAATGACGGCGCGCCAGCGCCGACGACACCGGCGAAGATCAGGCAGCCGATGATCGCCACGCCGAATGCCGGGGTTCGGGCAATGCGGGTCAATGTTTGCTGGACGATCGTCGACACGGCACCGAGCGCGGCCGGGACCGCCGGGATCTGTGGGGCGTGCGCCGCGCGCATGACGGCGTCGGCGATCTTCGGAGTCTTGGGCACGCGAAATACCCGCCGCCTCACCGTTGCAAGGGCCTGACGTGCGCCCCCGACTCCCCCTGCCAGCACTCGACCTGCCTCAGTTTCGAGGGTCTGCCCCAACCCGCTTCGACCTCTCGGCCTTGTGAACTAGGTCACCATACATAACCCGGGTGACGGGAGTGACGGCAATGACGGAGTCTTCGCCTGTGAAAACACTGGGATGTCGGCCTCGTGTCAATTAAGCGTCACTTAGATTGTGCGGCGCGTCGACCCACCTCGTCGTCGCTGCCCGCCGACTTATCCTGCACCTCGTTCATGAACCGGTCCTCGAGTAGGCCGCGCAGGTCTTCCAGTTCTCGGCGCAGGTTTTCCCGCGTTTTTGCCACGTCGCCGATCGCCAACCGCAGCGCCGCCAACTCTCGCGCCAGATATTCGGTGTCGGCCTTGGTTTCCTGGGCTCGTCGGCGATCGCCGTCGAGCGCAACGCGGTCGCGATTCTCCTGGCGGTTCTGGGCCAACAGAATCAGCGGCGCCGCGTAGGCGGCCTGAGTGGAAAACGCCAGGTTGAGCAGGATAAAGGGGTAGGGGTCCCAGCGCAGGCCGACCGCGAAGGCGTTCAGCACGATCCACACCAGCACCACCAGCGACTGCAGCCCCAGATAGGTTCCGGTGCCGAAGAAGCGCGCGATCGATTCGGTGAACTTGCCGACGGCGTCGGAGTCCAGCCGCGGTCTGGGCACGCGTGAGCTACGCGGGGTATACAGCCGCGGCCGCGGCGCCGGCTTGCTCATCGGAGTCCTGCGGTGGCGTCCATCGCCGGCTCGTCGTCGGTTGCCCGCCAGTCGTGTGGCAGCAGATGATCGAGCACATCGTCCACGGTCACCGCGCCGAGCAGATGATGCTGCGGGTCGAGCACCGGACCGCAGACCAAGTTGTACGCGGCGAAATAGCGGGTCAGCGCCGCCAGCGAGGTCTCGGGTTCCAGGCAGGGCAGGTCTGCGTCGACGATTCCGCCGACCAGCGTGGACGGCGGCTCGCGCAGCAGCCGCTGCAGCGACACGCATCCCAGGTACTGACCGGTCGGGGTGGCGGTCGGCGGACGGACCACCAACACCAGCGACGACAACGCCGGCGTCAGGTCGGGATCGCGGACGCGGGCCAGCGCCTCGGCGACCGAGGCATCCGGGGTCAACACCACCGGCCGGGACGTCATCAAGCCGCCCGCGGTGTCGGGTGAGTGTTTCAACAACCGTCGAACCGGGTCGGATTCTTCGGGGTCCATCTGCCGCAGCAACCCCTCGGCAAGAGTCGGGTTCATTGTGCCGAGCAGGTCGGCGGCGTCGTCGGGATCCATCTCTTCGAGAACGTCCGCCGCGCGCTCGTCGCCCAGCTGCATCAACAACTCGGCCTGGTCGTCCTCTGGCAGTTCTTGCAAGATATCGGCCAGCCGGTCGTTGTCCAGTGCGCTGGCCACCTCGTAGCGCCGCTTCGGCGGCAGCTCACGTATCGCGTCGGCCACCTGGATCGGCCGCCAGTTCTCGAACTGATGCAGCAACTGCGCCACGTCCTGCCCCGGCATCGCCAGCGCCGACGGGGTCAATCCCTGCACGCTGCGCCAGCCCACGATGTGTGTGCTGCTGCGCCGGCCAAGCCGTCGCGGTACGCGTACCGAAACCCGCGTCACCATCCAGTCCCGGGTGCGGGCCTGCTCCAAACCGAGGTCTGCGACCACGACGTCGATGTCGGCGAGCTGCGGCAGTTCGGGGTCGTTGACCCGCACCTTGGTGTCGACGATCTGTCCCAGCACCAGCACTTCGCCGGGTCGCTGCTCGTACCGGAGCAGTGAGACGCTGTCGGTGTTGAGCGTCACCGCCTCGGGCTCGATCGCAGCAACCCGCAGGATCGGCACGAATATCCTTCGGCGGGAAGACATTTCGACGACGAGTCCGAGGACTCTGGGTTGCTGGCGAACGACGCTGATGCTGACCACCACGTCACGCACCCGGCCGAGCGCCTCGCCCATCGGACCCAGTACCAACATACGCGCCAGCCGGGCCGCGTACACCCTGTTGATCGAAGCCATGGTGCACAGGGTATTCAAGAGAGGTGAGTGAAGCGTGAACAACGCCTACCGGCCCCGCCGCACGTGCCTGTCTGTGCCGGGCAGCAGTCAGAAGATGATCGACAAGTCCAAAGGACTTCCTGCCGACGAGGTCTTTCTCGATCTGGAGGACGCCGTCGCGCCCGACGCCAAGGCCGCCGCTCGCAGTCGGGTGGCCGCCGCGCTGGCCGGGCCCGGTTGGGCCGGACAGTTGCGCGGCGTTCGGGTCAACGACTGGACCACACCGTGGACTCACGCCGACATCATCGAGGTGGTGTCGGCCGTCGGCGAAGCGGCCGATGCCAAGCTCGATGTGGTGGTGTTGCCCAAGGTTTCTGACGTCTCGCACGTCCAGGCGCTGGACCTGTTGCTGACCCAGCTGGAGACGGTCCACGGCCTTCCGGTCGGGGAGATCGGCATCGACGCGCAGATCGAAGACGCCCGCGGTTTGCTGAACGTCGACGCCATCGCGGCCGTGCCGCGGGTGCAGGCGCTGGTGCTCGGCCCGGCGGACCTGATGGCGAGCCTGAACACGCGCACCCTGGTGGTGGGCGAGCAGCCCGAGGGCTACGACGTCGGCGACGCCTATCACCACGCGCTGATGACCATCTTGGTGGCGGCGCGTGCCAATGGCATCGCCGCTGTCGACGGCCCGTACCTCAAAGTGCGTGACGTGGAAGCCTTTCGGCGGGTGGCGGGCCGATCGGCGGCCCTGGGCTACGACGGCAAATGGGTGCTTCATCCCGACCAGATCGCCGCCGGCAACGAGATCTTCAGTCCACGCCAGGCCGACTACGACCACGCGGAGCTGATCCTGGAGGCCTACGAGTGGCATACCTCCGAGGCCGGCGGAGCCCGGGGAGCGGTGATGCTCGGCGACGAGATGCTCGACGAAGCCAGCCGCAAGATGGCTTTGGTGATCGCCGCCAAAGGGCGTGCCGCAAAGATGGAGCGCCAGTCCGATCGCTTCGTGCCGCCGACCAGCTGACTCCGGTCAGCGCCCGATGAACGGCGAGTGCAGCGCCGTGGCGGTGAGCCCGATCATGATCAGCAGCAGCAGGCCTGCGGTGGCCGAGCCGACGGCAATCCCGGCGATGGCGAGCCCACGACCCTGCTGATGGGTTCGCTTGATCTGGTTGAGCGAGACGACGCCCAGCACCGCGCCGGCGACGGGAATCAGCAGCCCGAGAAAACAGAAGATGGCCAGTGGAATGCCGAGGAAGACGCCGACGATCGAGGTGACCAGCGACGCCACGGCCAGGCCGTTGGTCTGATACGGATTCGGCTGGCCCGGACCGGCCGGATAGCCCTGATAGGGGTCGTATGCGCCGCCGAAATAAGCCGGCGGTCCGCCGTATCCCACCGGGCCGCCGTAGGGCGGCGGGTAGCTGTACGGAGGCACCGGAGGCGGCTGCGGGGAATAGGGGACCGGGTACTCGGGATAGTTCACCGGCGCGCCCGGGTCCACCGGTGGGTGTGGATACTGCTGCCACGGCTGCGGCTGCCCAGGCTGCGGCTGGTCGGCTTGGGACTGGTCTGGAGGGGAGAACGGCGCTGCTTGGTCGGGGAATTGCTCGCCGTGGTCACCGCCGTCAGCTGTCATGCACTTCAACTTAGCGTTGACAAGCCGGTGTTCGGTCAACCCGACGTGGCGTCGCAGCGCACAATGGACAACCATGAGCAGCCCTTTTCAGCCTGGACAGCGTCCCGGTGCCGCGCCCGGCATTCCAGCCGGAGGCCGGCGTGCCCCTGGATTGCCGACACCGCCGAAAGGCTGGCCGGTCGGTTCCTACCCGACCTACGCCGAGGCCCAGCGAGCCGTCGACTACCTGTCTGATCAACAGTTCCCCGTGCAGCAGGTGACGATCGTCGGGGTGGACTTGATGCAGGTCGAGCGGGTCACCGGGCGGCTGACGTGGCCGAAAGTGCTTGGCGGCGGCGTGATCAGCGGGGCCTGGCTGGGCCTTTTCATCGGCTTGGTGCTGACCTTGTTGTTCTCCAGCCCGCACCCGTTGGAGTCGTTGACCACCGGTCTGGTTGCGGGGGTGTTCTTCGGCTTGATCACCTCGGCGATTCCCTACTCGATGGCCCGCGGTACCCGGGATTTCAGTTCCACGATGCAGCTGGTCGCGGGCCGATACGACGTGCTGTGCGACCCGCAGAATGCCGAGAAGGCGCGGGACCTGCTTGCGCGCTTGGCAAGCTGACTCAAAGGACGGTGTGGTGGCGAGTCGTCGCCGGCTGGGCGCGGTCGCGTTGGCGGTGCTGTCAGCACTATCGGTCATCTCGGCGTGCGGAGCCCGCGATGACGGTCGGGTGGTCAGCTTGTACAGCCCGGCCAGCGAAGCCGCGACCTTCACCGAACTGGCCAAGCGATGCACCGATCAATCGGCTGGCCGGTTCACTATCCGGCAGTTCAGCCTGCCGAAGTCCACTGATGACCAGCGGTTGGTGCTGGCCCGCCGGCTGAGCGCCAACGACCGCAGCGTGGACATCGTCGCGATGGACGTGATCTGGACCGCGGAGTTCGCCGAAGCCGGCTGGGTGCTGCCGCTGTCGGACGATCCCGCGCGCCGCGCCGAGGCCGATGCCAGCACCGACACGCTGCCGGGGCCACTGGCCACCGCGAGGTGGCGGCACAAGCTGTATGCCGCACCTGTGGCGAGCAACACCCAATTGCTCTGGTACCGGCCGGATTTGATGGACAAGCCGCCGGCAACGTGGAAGGCGATGGTCGACGAGGCCACCCGGTTGCACGCCGCCGGCGAACCCAGCTGGCTTGGGGTCCAGGCAAACCAGAACGAGGGCGTGATGGTGTGGTTCAACACGCTGCTGGAAAGCGCCGGTGGCCAAGTGCTTTCCGACGACGGCAGCACGGTCACCCTCATCGACACCCCCGCGCACCGGGCCGCCACCGTCAGCGCCCTGCAGATCCTCAAGTCGGTGGCCACCGCTCCCGGCGCCGACCCCTCGGTCACCCGGTCCGATGCGGGCACTGCGCGGTTGGCGTTCGAGCAGGGCAAGGCCGCATTGGAAGTCAACTGGCCCTACGCGCTGCCGTCCATGCTGGAGAACGCCGTGAAGGGCGGCGTGCCGTTTCTGCCGCTCAACCGCCGTCCCGATTTGGCCGGCAGCATCAATGACGTCGGGTCGTTCGTGCCCACCGAACAGCAATTCCGCGCCGCCTACGACGCCAGCAGGCAGGTGTTCGGGTTTGCGCCTTATCCCGAGGTGCAGCCCGGCCGGCCGGCCAAGGTGACGATCGGTGGCCTGAACCTGGCGGTGGCCAAGACGACCCGGCACAAAGCCGAAGCCTTTGCAGCGATCAGGTGTCTGCGCGACGCCCGCAGCGAGAAGTACATCTCGCTCGAGGGGGGCTTGCCGGCGGTGCGGACCTCGCTGTACTCCGACCCGCAATTCCAGGCGAAGTACCCGATGTACGACATCATTCGCCGTCAACTCACCGACGCCGCGGCGCGGCTGACGTCGCCGGTCTACCCGGCGGTGTCGACTCGGATCGCTGCCACGCTGGCTCCGATCAACGAGATCGACCCGCAGCAGACCGCCGATGAGCTCGCCGAGCAGGTGCAGAAAGCCATCGACGGCAAGGGTCTGCTGCCGTGACCGCCTCGACTTCGGACCGGCGACTGGCGTTCATCCTGGTCGCGCCGGCGGCGACGCTGATGCTGGCCGTCACGGCTTATCCGATCGGCTATGCGGTGTGGCTCAGCCTGCAACGCAACAACTTGGTCACCCCGAACGACACCCGGTTCATCGGTCTGGGCAACTACCACACGATCTTGACCGACCGGTATTGGTGGACGGCGCTTGCCGTGACGTTGGCGATCACGGTTGCCTCGGTGTCGATCGAGTTCGTGCTCGGCCTGGCGCTGGCACTGGTGATGCACCGGACACTGATCGGCAAGGGTCTGGTGCGCACCGCGGTGCTGATCCCGTACGGCATCGTGACGGTGGTCGCCTCCTACAGCTGGTACTACGCCTGGACGCCGGGCACCGGTTACCTGGCCAATCTGTTGCCGCCCGGCAGTGCGCCACTGGCACAGCAGTTCTCGTCGCTGTGCCTGGTGGTCATCGCCGAGGTATGGAAGACGACGCCGTTTATGTCGTTGCTGCTGTTGGCCGGGCTGGCGCAGGTGCCAGCCGACCTGCTGAAGGCCGCGGAGGTCGACGGCGCCGGCGCGTGGCGGCGGCTGCGGAAGATCACCTTGCCACTGATCAAACCGGCGATCCTGGTGGCACTGCTGTTCCGCACGCTGGATGCTTTCCGGATCTTCGACAGCATCTATGTGCTCACCGGTGGCGCCGGTGACACCGACTCGGTGTCGGTCCTCGGCTACGATAATTTGTTCAAAGGCTTCAATGTGGGCCTAGGCTCAGCGATTTCGGTGATGATCTTCGGCTGCGTCACTCTCATCGCGTTGATCTTCATCAAGGTTTTCGGCGCGTCAGCACCGGGCGGTGGCCGCGATGGGGGCTGAGCGTCCAGGTGCTCGCCGCACTGCGGCGTGGGTGATCGTCGACTCGCTGGTGCTGGTGTATGCGCTGCTTCCGGTGTTGTGGATTCTTAGCCTTTCGCTCAAGCCGACGTCAACGGTCAAGGACGGCAAGCTGATTCCGTCGGCGGTGACCTTGGACAATTACCGCGGCATCTTCCGCGGCAACTTCTTCAGCTCGGCTCTGGTCAACTCCGTCGGGATCGGTGTGCTCACCACAGTGATCTCGGTGGTGATCGGTGCGATGGCGGCCTACGCGGTCGCCCGTCTGGAATTCCCCGGCAAGCGGGCGTTGATCGGTGCTGTGCTGCTGATCTCGATGTTCCCGGCGATTTCGCTGGTGACGCCGCTGTTCAACATCGAACGACGGATCGGGCTGTTCGATACCTGGTTCGGGCTGATCATTCCCTACATCACCTTCGCCCTGCCGTTGGCGATCTACACGCTGTCGGCGTTCTTCCGTGAGATTCCGTGGGACCTGGAGAAGGCGGCCAAAATCGACGGGGCCACGTCGGGACAGGCGTTCCGAAAGGTGGTTGTCCCGCTGGCGGCGCCCGGAATCGTGACCACCGCGATCCTGGTGTTCATCTTTGCCTGGAACGACCTATTGCTGGCCTTGTCGCTCACTGCGACCAACGCCGCGATGACCGCGCCGGTAGCGATCGCGAACTTCACCGGCAGCTCGGAATTCGAGGAGCCGACCGGATCGATCGCCGCGGGGGCGATGGTGATCACGGTCCCGATTATCGTTTTTGTTCTAGTGTTCCAACGACGGATTGTCGCCGGGTTGACTTCGGGCGCGGTGAAGGGATAGCGCGATGGCCGAGATTGTGTTGGACCGGGTGAGCAAGAGTTACCCCGACGGCGCGATCGCCGTGCAGGAGCTCAGCCTCACCATCGCCGAAGGCGAGTTCATCATTCTCGTCGGGCCGTCCGGCTGCGGAAAATCCACGACCCTGAATATGATTGCCGGACTTGAGGATATCTCTTCCGGGGAGCTGCGTATCGGCGGTGAGCGGGTGAACGAGAAGGCGCCCAAAGACCGCGATATCGCCATGGTCTTCCAGTCCTATGCGCTCTATCCGCACATGACGGTGCGGCAGAACATCGCATTCCCGCTCACCTTGGCGAAGATGAAGAAGGCACAGATCACCGAGAAGGTCGAAGACACCGCGAGAATCCTGGACCTGACCGATCTCTTGGACCGCAAGCCCGCGCAACTGTCCGGCGGGCAGCGTCAACGGGTGGCGATGGGACGGGCGATCGTGCGCCAGCCCAAGGCATTCCTGATGGACGAGCCGCTGTCCAACCTCGACGCGAAGCTGCGGGTCCAGATGCGTGGCGAGATCGCCCGTCTGCAGCGACGGCTGGGCACCACCACCGTCTATGTCACCCACGACCAAACCGAGGCGATGACCCTCGGCGACCGCGTCGTGGTGATGCGCGGCGGGGTCGTGCAGCAGATCGGCGCGCCGGACGAGCTTTACGAGCGGCCCGCGAATCTCTTCGTCGCGGGCTTCATCGGATCGCCCGCGATGAACTTCTTTCCCGGCACGCTGACGGCGACCGGATTGAGCCTGCCGTTCGGCGAGGTGACGCTGACCCAGCCCGTCTACGATGTGATAGCGCAGCACCCGGCCCCGCAGAACGTGATCGTCGGTGTCCGTCCGGAACATCTGCAGGACGCCGCCCTGATCGACGCCTACCAGCGCATCAGCGCGCTGAAGTTCGAGGTGAAGGTCGACTTGGTCGAGTCGCTGGGGGCCGACAAATACCTGTACTTCACCACCGAGGGATGGGTCGTGCACTCCGACCAGCTCTCCGAACTTGAGGCCGAATCCAGCGGATCGGAACATGAATTCGTCGCCAGGGTCCCCGCCGCCTCGCATGCGGTCGTAGGTAAAAATCTCGAATTAGCCTTCGACACATTAAAACTCGTCGTTTTCGATTCCGCCACCGGCGTCAACCTGACTGTTCCGCCTGTCGCGCAGTGACCCAGCCGCTGACCCGGGTGCGCGCGCACCTGCGCGCTCACTTTCACCGGGCCGGCATCGATACCGAGCCCGATATCGCCAGCGTGACGTTTGTGGGCGCCGAGCCCGTGGACGTGCTGCGCTTTCGCCCCGCCGACGACGGCGTTGGGGGTGTCGGGGGAGTGTCGCACTACGTCTCGGTCGGCTGCTCGCGGCATCCGATGGTCGACCCGACCGCGGTGCTCGTCGACAACGACCGCGGCCCGCGTGCCGAAGTTGTTCTGCGGCTGCGTGATTCGGGATCGGTAACCGGCCTGGCCCGCAGCCTGGCCATCGTGGCGGCATCCCCGGCGGTGGAGGGCGTGGTGTTGACACCGGACGCGCTTGTCGACCTCGGCACACCGCTGTGGGCGCGATCGTCGGGGCGCGTGCCGTTCACCGCGGTGCTGTTGGGCCACAGCGACATTGCCGACCTGTCACTGGACCCGCCATCCGATCCGGTGCGTTTCCTGTCGGTGACACCGATCACCGCGACCGAGGCCGCCTGGGTCCGGCTCAAAGGAGCCGACGCGATGCGGGACGCATGGCAAAGCGATGGCGTGGACGTGATGGATCCCAAACGGCCCGCCGCACAGCCCAATTGACTCGAGCTCCCAATTTACTGGAGCTATTAGAGCCAGTCTCGGCGTCGGAAGTTGCGGTACATCAGTAGACAGACGATCACCAGACCGGTCATGAACGCCGGGTATCCCCAATGCCATTTCAGGCCGGGCATGTACTCGAAGTTCATCCCGTAGACACCGGCCAGCATCGTGGGTAACGCCAGAAGACCGGCCCACGCCGATATCTTGCGCATGTCGGTGTTCTGCTGCATCTCCACCCGGGCCAGCGCGGCCTGCACCAGGGAGCTGAGGTTCTCGTCGTAGCTGGCGATCTGCTCGGCGGCGTGCATGTGGTGGTCGGCGACGTCGCGGAGGTAACGCCGGACTTCTTTGGAGATCAGGTCCTTGTGCTCGGACTGCATCCGCGCAAACGGCATCGACAGCGGGTTGACGCACCGGCGCAGCTCGACGACTTCGCGCTTGAGGTGATAGATCGGCTCGATCTGGGTGCGGTGGTCGGGCGCGAAGGCTTCCTCCTCCACGGCGTCGATGTCGTTCTCCATCAGATGGGTGACCTCGAGGTAGTTGTCGACCACATAGTCGGCGATCGCGTGCATCACCGCGTAGGGACCCAGTCGCATCTGTTCGGGGTTGGCCTCCATCCGCTTGCGGACCTCGGACAGCCCGCTGTGCTCGCCGTGCCGCACCGTGATGACGAACGAGGCGCCGACGAAGATCATGATCTCGCCCGTTTCGACCACCTCGCGGGCCAGCACGATCGACTCATGCGGCACGTAATTGACGGTCTTCAGCACCAGGAAGAGCGATTCGTCATACCGCTCCAGCTTGGGACGCTGATGCGCGCATACGGCGTCCTCGGCGGCCAGTGCGTGCAGTCCGAAGACCTCGGAGACCTCCTGCATCCGGCTCTCGCTGGGCTCGTGCAGGCCGATCCAGGCAAAGGCTTCCTGCCCCGCCAGTTGCAGTTCGGTGACCTTGGCGCACGCTTCGGTTTGCGAGTACACGCCGGGCAGTCGTTGCCCCTCGACGTAGACGCCGCAATCGATCACGGCCCCGTCGGTGGGCAAGTGATCCGGCTGCGGATGCGCAGGCTCGTCCCGTTCAAGCCGTGCCAGGGGACGCACTGTTTCGGGTATATCGCGCAGTTCGCGAAACGAAGACATCCGCAACCTCCCGTCTGCAGCGCGAATCCAAAGAAGCCCCGGTTATGCTACGCGCCTTACCTTGGTATCGCCGGGGCCGCGGACGGCTGAACTGCCGCGATCGACGTCGAGATCTTCGCCGGATCGGGGCCGGATCGGGGCGGGATTCGTCGCACGTGCACCCGTGCGATAGTTTCGACCCGACTCGATTCTGCACATGCCGATCTGCACGAGGAGCGAATTGAAGTGAGCGTTACACCACTGAAGGTTGCTGTCACCGGCGCTGCCGGCCAGATCGGCTACAGCCTGCTGTTTCGCCTGGCCAGCGGCTCGCTGCTGGGGCCGGACCGGCCGATCGAGCTTCGGCTGCTCGAGATCGAGCCCGCGCTCAAGGCGCTCGAGGGCGTGGTGATGGAGCTCGACGACGGCGCATTCCCGTTGCTGTCCGGTGTGCAGATCGGTTCCGACCCGAACAAGATCTTCGACGGCGTCAACCTGGCCCTGCTCGTCGGCGCCCGTCCGCGTGGACCCGGCATGGAGCGCGGCGACCTGCTGGAGGCCAACGGCGCGATCTTCACCGCCCAGGGTAAGGCGCTCAACTCCGTTGCGGCCGAAGACGTCCGCATCGGCGTGACCGGCAACCCGGCCAACACCAACGCGCTGATCGCGTTGAACAATGCGCCCGACATTCCCAAGGAGCGCTTCTCGGCGCTGACCCGGCTGGACCACAATCGGGCCATCTCGCAGCTGGCCAAGAAGACCGGCGCCAAGGTCACCGACATCAAGAAGGTCACCATCTGGGGTAACCACTCGGCCACCCAGTACCCCGATATTTTCCACGCGGAGATCGGTGGCAAGAACGCCGCGGAGGCCGTGAACGACCAGAAGTGGATCGAGGACGACTTCATCCCCACGGTCGCCAAGCGCGGCGTCGCGATCATCGATGCGCGCGGCAGTTCGTCGGCCGCGTCCGCGGCGTCGGCGACCGTCGACGCTGCCCGCGACTGGCTGCTGGGCACACCGGCGGATAACTGGGTGTCGATGGCCGTCATCTCCGACGGCTCCTACGGGGTGCCCGAAGGGCTGATCTCGTCGTTCCCGGTGACCACCAAGGACGGCAACTGGAGCATCGTGGGTGGCCTGGACGTCAACGAATTCTCCCGCGGCCGGATCGACAAATCGACTGCCGAGCTCGCCGACGAGCGCAGCGCGGTCACCGACCTGGGCTTGATCTAAGCGACGGCCGGCTTTCGGCGATTAGTGCTACTAATGAGTAGTCAGTACGCTGGGCGGCGTGTCTGAATTGATTGAATCGATACAGACCCACGTCGAGCAGCGCGCTATCACCGACGCAGAGATCTTCGAGGCGCATTCGGGGGGCAAGCTCTCCGTTGGTCTGACGACGGCACTGGATACCCAGCGCTCACTGTCGATCGCCTACACGCCTGGCGTCGCACAGGTCAGCCGA
>Ga0302326_10003700_pt1 | contig 35911 bp, 36 predicted proteins | sample Palsa_T0_3_FD_202264 | JGI IMG/M metagenome (GOLD analysis project Ga0302326, IMG submission 202264) | Peat permafrost microbial communities from Stordalen Mire near Abisko, Sweden - Palsa_T0_3 | ecosystem: Environmental > Terrestrial > Soil > Palsa > Peat permafrost | place: Sweden: Abisko... | reverse complement strand
CTACCGGAAGCAACGATCCATGCCGCACAGCTTTGCGCTGACGCCGTTGTTGCGCTCTTGCCCAAAATTTCGGCTGCGGCGCGCTAGCGAGGTCCGAAGCCCGGGCCGGTTCCGAGCGCCTTCTTCAATGTGTCTGGATCGTTCAGATTCAGGATCACGCCCTCCTCTTCGGTAGAGACTTCGGCGGTGTCCTTTTTGTGCGCCCAGACCACTTGCCTTGCCCCGATGTCGGATGGGGCGGCAAGAAGCTCGTCGTAAACGTTCGCGCGGAAGATTACCGGGTGCCCGCGCCGCCCGCGGAACGTCGGTACGACAATCGCCTGCTTACCCGCGTCGAACTGCTCGATCAGTCGCGCCACGAGTGCGCTCGAAATTAGCGGGTGATCCACCGGGCACAGCAGTAGTCCTTCGGTCTCGCATCCGGCGAGGCTGCGTACCGCCGCTTGAATCGAAGATAGCTGCCCGTTTGCCCAATCCTGGTTCAGCACCACCGAAGCCGAATCGAGAAGCAGGTGCCCGCGGATTGCGTCGGCACCCGCGCCCAAGACAACGCGCACGATTCCGACGCGCGGATGCCGCGCGGCATTCATCAGGTGTTCGACGAAGGTCGTTCCGCGGTACGGAAGCAGCGCCTTCGGAGTGCCCATGCGGCGGGATTCACCGGCGGAGAGAATCGCGGCGGCCAGCATGCGTTAATCGCCGCGGTGGAGAGCGGCGGCGGAGGCGAGCTTGATCGATTTGCGCGGCGCATTCTCGGAATTCCGACGCACGGCGATCAGTTCAGCAGTGATGCTGATGGCGATCTCTTCCGGCGTCAGCGCACCGATGTCCAGTCCGACAGGGGCATGCACGCGCTCGAACTCCGATGGTGAGTACCCTTCGCGTTCAAGCGCTTGGTACACGGAAAGCACCTTGCGCTTGCTCCCAATCATCCCGATGTAGCGCGCCTGTGTGCGCACCGCCCAAGCAAGCACGCGCATGTCGTCCTTGTGCCCGCGCGTTACGATCAGAAGGTAACTCGCGCTGTTCGGTTGCAACCTGTCGTAGGCTTCTTGGTAGGACGTGTACAACTCCGCAGCCATTGGAAAACGCTCGCGGTTGGCAAATGTCTCGCGGTCGTCGATCACCCCAATAGTAAAACCAGCCGAGCTCGCGGCGCGTGCCACCGCGGAGGAGACATGCCCTCCGCCGAAGATGTACAGATTCGGCTGCGGCAGGATCGGCTCGACGAAGATCTCCAACGTGCCTCCGCAAATCAGGCCTGCATCGTACTCCGCGTCGTGGTTAAGGTTGAAGGTCATCTTACGGGGCTGCTCGCTCTGAATCACGTCCTTGGCAGCCGCCCAGACGTCCGCTTCCACGCAGCCCCCGCCGATCGTTCCGGCGATGGAACCGTCTTCGCGCACCAGCATGCGCGAGCTTTCATAGCTTGGGATGGAGCCGTTCGTATGCACGATCGTGGCTAGCGCGCCGCGTTCGCCGGCACGGCGCATCCTCACGATTTCCTCAAATAGATCCACGGGTTTTACGTTTGCATTCACCGACATCAGCGTACGTTGGCCGTTGGGCCGTGTCAATTCCCTGTGCCTCTTCGGAGCACCCCGGGCGCATGATATCCTGCCGCAGTCCCGACCAGAACAAACTATGCGCCGCGAAACCACCAGCGTCTCCCAGGAAGACTACCTCAAAGCTATCTGGGAGATCGTGCAGGAGGAGCAAGTACCCATCAGCGCGCGCTTGGCCGAGGATTTGAGCGTCACTCCGCCCGCTGTCACCGCGGCTCTCAAGCGCATGGCCCGCGGAGGTTACCTTCGCGTGCGACGCGACGGTCGCATTGAGCTTTCTGCCAAAGGCAAGAGCGCCGCGCAGCACCTCGTGTTGCGCCATCGCCTCGCCGAGAAGCTTCTCACCGACGTAATTGGTCTCGAATGGTCGCGCGCGCATGAAGAGGCGGAACGCCTCGAGCATGGGATTTCGCCGGAGGTGTCGCGCCTGCTCCTCGAGCGTTTCGGGCGCGAAAGCCGTTGTCCGCACGGTGTGCCGCTCCTCGGCGGCATGTCTCAGCTTGTGCGGAAGCATGGCGCGATCCGCCTTTCCGCGGCTGAGGTCGGCCGTTCGTATGAAGTGCTGCGCGTCTACGAAAAAGATCCGCGGTTTCTGGAATTCCTCGATGCTCGCAAGCTTCGCCCGGGCGCCCGCCTGCGCGTCATCGAGCGCCAGTATGACGAAACGATGGCCGTAGTCGTCGCCGGCCAGGGCAGCGCCCGTATGCACTTGGGTAAGCCCGCCACCGAACGCATCTGGGTTCGTCGCCTCCCCTGACGATCCGACTAGGATCCCTCTTGTCAGTTGCCTTTCCCTGGGAGCGCCAATCTCCGTATGGGCGCTTTTTCTCTCGCCGTCTTTTGTTCCAGTCTCTTGCACTTTCCGTTGCGCGGAGCTACATTCACCGCCGAGCCATTCCCTGGGGGGAAGAGCCGCATCAAGGATCGAAGGAGGACACTATGGCCACCGCAGCTTCCGCAACACTGGAACCCGCAGTTTCCGCTTTCATCAGCCGCCGCCACAAACTTCTCGTCAACGGTAAATGGACCGATGCCGCTTCCGGCAAGACCTTCCCAACCTACAATCCCGCCACCGGTGAGGTGCTGGCGCACGTTGCCGAGGGTGATCGCGAAGACATCGACCGCGCCGTCCGCGCCGCGCGCGCCGCTTTCGACTCCGGGCCGTGGTCGAAGCTCACACCCGCCGAGCGCGCCAAGCTCATCTGGAAGCTCGCCGAACTGGTCGACAAGCACAACGAGGAGTTCGCCCAACTTGAATCGCTCGACAACGGCAAGCCCGCATCTGTCGCGCGCGTGGCAGACGTGCCGCTCACCTCTGAACTTTTCCGTTATATGGCCGGTTGGGCCACCAAGATTGAAGGAAACACCATCCCCATCGGCAGAAAATTCCTGGCGTACACAGTGCGAGAGCCTGTGGGCGTCGTCGGCCAAATCATTCCGTGGAACTTTCCGTTATTGATGGCCGCCTGGAAGCTGGGCCCCGCTCTCGCCACCGGATGCACGGTGGTGCTCAAGCCCGCCGAGCAGACGCCGCTCACGGCGCTTCTCTTGGGGGAGTTGATTCAGGAAGCCGGCATTCCCGATGGCGTCGTCAACATTGTTCCCGGCTACGGCGAAACCGCGGGAGCGGCGCTCGCCGCCCATCCGCAGGTGGATAAGATAGCCTTCACCGGATCGACCGAAGTCGGCAAATTGATCGTCCACGCCGCGGCCGGCAACCTCAAGAAGGTGTCTCTCGAACTCGGTGGCAAGTCCCCTAACGTTGTCTTCGAGGACGCCGACATTCCCAGCGTTATTCCGGCAGCCGCGAGCGCCATCTTCTTTAACCACGGCCAGTGCTGCTGCGCGGGATCGCGCCTTTACGTCGAAGAGAAATCATTCGACAAAGTGGTCGAAGGCGTCGCTGCGGAAGCCTCGAAGATTCGCGTCGGCCCGGGACTCGATCCCGCGACGGACATGGGCCCTCTCGTTTCCGAGGAGCAGATGAACCGTGTTTGCGGCTATCTTGAATCCGGATTCGCCGAAGGTGCGAAGGCCGTCGCTGGCGGCAGCCGGCATGGCGACAAGGGCTACTTCGTCAAGCCTACCGTGCTCGTGAATACCAACGAGAAAATGAAGGTGGTGCGGGAGGAAATTTTCGGGCCAGTCGTAACCGCGATTCCATTCAGCGATGTCGACGACTTAATTGCAAAGGCCAACAACACCGAATACGGCCTCGCGGCCGGCGTTTGGACGCGCGACATCTCCAAGGCCCACCAGATTGCCTCGCGGCTTCGCGCCGGTACCGTGTGGATCAATTGTTACAACGTCTTCGACGCGGCCATGCCGTTCGGCGGCTATAAGCAGTCCGGATGGGGCCGCGAAATGGGCCACGAGGCTCTCGAGCTATACACAGAGGTCAAGGCGGTCTGTACAGCCATCGGATAGTCCGCAGCCGACGGACAAAAAGTCACTTCGGGGGGCTCCATCACGCGGCCCTGTCTTGTTCCCTTGATTGACGCTGTTTGCTGTGCCCTTAAAAACACACGGGCACACTCCTAAAGTTGAGGTGCCGTGAGCACACCGATGTAGCCGCCGGGGACTACAAAGATACTGCTATCTGTTCTGGCGGCCGGCAGCGGCAGTCTTGTGCTGTGGGACGGACTCGGAAGCTTCGCTCTCCGCGTCCGCAGCGCTCAACTGCAACTCGGCTTCGAGCCAGTCCTCGACGTCGCGGCCTTCCTGGTAGCCTCGCTCGACGTAGATGTCGTAAGCTCGCTGTGCGATTTCTTCACGTGTCGGATAGCTGGGCATGGTTCCCTCCTGTAGTCTCAACAAATAGTCGATCTAACAACTGCCAATGACAGCCTTCCATCCAGCGAAGACTGTACGTGGCTGTCGACTATTTGGATGCCGCGTATCGTGGTTGTGGATCGGTGACGGTTGCAGATCGGACCGCTACAGATTCAGTTCGCTATAGCGATCCGACACGGTTGATGAAGAGTGGCCGCGCGGTTTTGCCGCCAGGTCTGGGCTCGCTCCGGTCCAACGTCCCGGAATAGCGAGACCGCAGCTCGGGCAACAGCCTTCGCGTAGGCGGTTCTCGAGGACATCGTGCCAGTCGCGGCGAATCAGAAGCGTGTTGCACGACGGGCACGAAGTATTCGCACCGCTGCCGTGAATGTTGCCCTCATACACGTAGTGCAAGCCCGCGGCGAGGGCGGTCTGGCGCGCGGCGTGAAGCGTTTCGGGTGGAGTGCGGGGCTTATCGCGCAGCTTGAAGTCAGGATGAAACGCCGTGAAGTGCAGCGGCACGTCGGGACCGAGGTGTTCGAGAATCCACTCAGTGAGCAAGCGTGTCTCCGCCGGCGCGTCATTGAGCGCGGGAATAATCAGATTCGTGATTTCGACCCACACGTTGGTTTCGTTTTTCAGCCACTGGAGCGTTTCGAGCACGGGTTTCAGGTGGGTGAGCGTGATGCGGCCGTAGAAATTCTCGGTGAAGGCCTTCAGGTCGATGTTCGCAGCGTCGATGTGGTCGTAGATATCGTGAAAAGCCTCGCGCGTGATGTAGCCGTTCGAGACCATCACGGTGCGAACGCCCTTTTCGCGGGCGGCGTGGCAGATGTCGATCACGTATTCGCCCCAGATCGTGGGCTCGTTGTAGGTGAAGGCGATCGACGGGCAACCGTAGCGGAGGGCGAGCTCGACGACATCTTCAGGGGGCACGTAGGTCGATCCGACTTGATCGGCGCGGGACTTGGAGATGTCCCAGTTCTGGCAGAAGAAGCAGCCCATATTGCATCCGGCCGTGCCCATGGAAAGCACGCGCGTACCGGGCAGAAAGTGCGAAAGCGGCTTTTTCTCGATTGGGTCGATCTGGATGGCAGCCGGATGCGCGTAGCCGAGGCTATAAAGTTTGCCCCCCTCGTTCGCGCGAATGAAACAGAATCCCGACTGGCCTTCGCCGATGTGGCAGTGACGTGGGCAAAGATAGCAGTGCACTTTTCCACCCGGCTCGGGTTCCCACCAGAGTGCTTCGTGAAATGACGACGTCTGCGGAGGCGTTTTCAGATCTTGCATACCGCGGCACCTGCCAACTGATTATACGCCTTCTCTCCGTGGCAGACGAAATTCAGACCTATTCCGTCTGGAATCGGATGCTCTTCCCAAGAACGATCGCTGAACACCATATCGAATGCTGGTACCGAGTATGGTATTATCGCCCCATGGAAACAGATCGTAAGATCACTGTCGAGGTGCCGCGGGAACTTCTCGATAAAGCGCAGCAAGCCAGCGGTACCGGCGTCACCCAGACAGTGCGTGCCGGGCTTCAGCTCCTTGCAGCGTCGCGGGCCTATGCTCGCTTGCGCAAACTCCGGGGTAAGGTTCGTTTCGGGCGCAAGGCGGCCGAACTGAAGGCCGACCGATGATTGCGGCAGATACGAGCACCTGGGTCGCGTTTCTAGATCGCGGCACGGGTGCAGACGCCGAGCTCCTCGACAAAGCGTTGGGCGACCGGCAGGTGGTCATGGTGCCTGTTGTGCTCACGGAGCTGTTGAGCGACCCCAAGCTCTCTCCGAGCGTTGCCGAGACGCTCTCCGAACTGCCTCAGATCGAGATCGAACCTGGCTATTGGCAAAGGGCGGGTACGTTGCGCGCGAAGGTGCTGGCAAAGCACCGCAAGGCCCGGCTGGGCGACGCTCTGATCGCGCAGAGCTGCATCGACCGAGACATTCCACTTCTCACGCGAGACCGCGATTTCCGCGCGTTCGCCGAAGCGGCGGGCCTTAACCTCACAATCGAACCGTGAACGAACTGATTCGGTCCGAAAGCACTCAGAGGGCGTCGTCTTTTGTTTCGCGGATCGCGAGCAGTCCTGCCAGTGTGATCAGCGCCGCGCCGGAAAGATAGTAGCCCACGTACTGTAGGCCATAGTTCTTCGCCAGCCACGTGGCAATGTACGGTGCGAGCGAAGCTCCGAAGATGCCCGCGAAGTTGAATGTCAGCGAACTGCCGGTGTAGCGAACTGATGTCGGAAACAGCTCGGAGAGCAGCGTGCCGAGAGGCCCGTACGTGAGGCCCATCAACGAAAGCCCGAGGGCCATCATCGCGGCCGCGCCAAGGGTACCCGCCGCAAACATCGGCGCCATGATCAGCCCGAACGCCCCGATTGCCATGGTTACCCATAGGAGGGTGCGGCGGCGGCCGCCTTCGGCCATACGTCCGCTGATCGGGATGGTTGCGGCAAAGAACAAAATGCCGAACAACTGGATCACCAGGAATTTTTCACGGCTGTAACCGAGGGCGCTCGTACCCCAGGAGAGCGCGAACACGGTCATCAGATAGAAAAGCACGAACGTCGCGAGCGACGACATCGTGCCTACCAGCAGCGCCCGGGAATGTTTGCGGAACACCACCAGCATCGGCACCTTGACCGGTTCTTGCCGGCTGAGAGCTTCGCGAAATATAGGAGTCTCCGTAATCGTCAGCCGGACGTACAAGCCGACCAGCACCAGCGCGGCGCTCGCCAGAAACGGAATGCGCCAGCCGAAGGCGAAGAACTGCTCGTCGGTCAGCCATCTTGAGAGCACCAGAAATACGCCGCCCGAGACGAGGAATCCGATCGGCGCGCCGAGTTGAGGAAACATGCCGTACCAGGCGCGTTTGCCCGGCGGCGCGTTCTCGATGGCCAGCAGTACCGCGCCTCCCCACTCGCCTCCGAGGCCCAATCCCTGGCCGAAGCGGCATAGCGCGAGTAGCAAAGGCGCGGCCACGCCGATGGTCCGGTAGGTTGGCAGCGCGCCGATGGCAACGGTCGAGACGCCCATGGTGAGAAGCGCCGCAACTAACGTCGTCTTGCGGCCCAAACGGTCGCCGAAGTGGCCGAACAGCGCCGAACCAATGGGCCGTGCAACGAACGCAATCGCGAAAGTTGCGAGAGAAGCGAGCCTCGCGGAAGTGGGATCGGACGCTGGAAAGAACAACATGGGGAAAACCAACACCACAGCCGTCGCGTAGATGTAGAAGTCGAAAAATTCAATGGTAGTGCCGATCAGGCTGGCAAACAGCACCTGCCCGGGCCGGTTGACGGCCACGTGTGCGCTCCGGGGATTCACGCTGATCGTAACGCCGAGGTTGGAAGGGTCAGCCAAGATCGCACAGCTTACCTCACCCGGCCGATGCCGAGCGGCAGATTCTGTCTGCCAGACAGTGATTAGTGGACGGTGATGTTGACGGTAGCGGTGGTGCGGCCGAAGGCATTCGTGGCGTAAAGCGTGTAGGTGGCGGATTGCGTCGGCGTGACGATCACGCTGGAGCCGCGAACCGCGCCGATATCGGGGGAAACGATAAGGTATGACGCGCCGGTCACGCTCCAGTTCAACGTTACTTGCGTGCCGGCGGAGACCGACTGCGAGCTTGCCGTGAAACTTCCGATGGATGGCGCGGATCCCTGCGGCACATTCGCGCTTGTGTAAACGGGATTCATCTTGACGACTTCGAAATCCGACGCGGTGATCCCGCTCAGGTTGTGCAGGTCGTCGTTACTCCAGCGATCGTCAGGCCCGCCGCTGATGTACATCGATGACCCATTGTCCGCCATGATCATTCCGTATTTCTTCAGAGCCGTGAGGATCACCTGGTTCGCCGCGGAAAATGACGAAATGTCGAAGCTCGCTTTCAGGCGCAACCGCATGCCCATCGGCGCCGCGAGCGAATTCGATGAATTCGACGCCCAATGCGAGGCGGGCGGCGTGAAGGCTGCCTTGCTCGACTGCAACGTAAAGCGCAGCGCGTGATGGATAGCCCCGGCGGCAACCTCGTCATAACGAGCGAGTCCCGGAAAAATCGGCAAGCCGGCTGCGTCCGCGGAAGTCCAGGTGTAAGGACGATTCTCGTCGGCGGTCAGATCCCAAACCGCTGCCGAGTCTGCGTTCCAACTGCCGTTCGTCTGCGGGTAGGAGCTGTAGAGTTCGTAGAGCCAGCAATTGTTGTTATCGAGCACCAGAACGTGGCGGTCGCCGTTGCCCGGCGCAGGGTAGCCTTCAATCGGCGCCGTCGCCGGCACTGGCATGGGTCCGGGATCGCTTTCATCTCCATACGCGGTGAAATTGATGGCCACCGGCGCCTGCTGTACTCCCACCACGACGTACGGAATGCCCATGCTCGAGCCGTTATAAAGGCCGGAGCCGAAATCGGGATGCACCGGCACGCTCGCCCCGATAAAGTTAATCATGGCTGTTGAATTCGGATCGACAGGCGCGCTCGAGATGTCCGTGTTCCATGGGTTGTCGCTCGGGAAGGGCACGAAGCCGTTGAGGCTGCCCCCCTGTCCCACGGTCATTGCGCTGCACGCCGACGGCGCAGGCCCTCCGCCCCCGCCTCCACCACCGTTTGCCGCGGTCACCTGCAAGTTCGCCGAAGTCGAGGAACTGCTACCCGGATTCGGATTCAGCACTGAAATTCCAAACGAGCCGGCGGACGACGCAGTTCCCGTTGCCGTGAGTTTCGCTGAAGAAACAAAATTGGTTGCCAGCGCCGATCCGGCGAACAGCACTTTCGCCCCGCTGACGAAGCCGCTCCCGTTCACGGTGAGCGAGAAATTTCCAGAGCTAACCGACGTGGGCGCGATGCTGCTGAGTACCGGAACCGGATTGAGCAGTGTCAGCGTCGCCGTGCACGGCGCGGTAGGGTCCGCCGCGCTCGTGGCCTCGATGGTGACCACATTCGATGCTGGAACAACCGATGGAGCCGCATAGCTGCCGGACGCATCGATCGTCCCGGTGGCCACGCTGCCTCCCGTCGTGCCGTTCACTTGCCAGGTGACTGCGGTGTTCGACGTGCCGCTCACCGTCGCCGTAAAAGTTTGGCCTCCTCCCGCGCGCACACTTGTCGGGTTTGGCGAGACCGAGATGCTGACCGTTGCGGGATTACCGCCTGAGTTTCCCGAGCCGTGGCTGGTGGTTCCAGAACAAGCCGCCTGAGCGAGCAAAATCAGCAATGACGCTGAAATAGCGAAATTTCGCCTGTTGAATTTCATCGGAAGTGAAAATGAACGCGCCAATGGACTCCCCAATCCGCTAAAGCCACTATGCAGGTGCGCGATTGGGAGAAACAACTGTACCAACGGGCAGAATCGGTTCAGGGCGAAAGCATTTCGAGAGTTGACCGGCTCGCCGCCCGTGTGTTCCTGTTGAAGTGGCTATGTTGAAGTGGGAATCTACATCCCGATCGCCGCGCGGCTCAGGCAAATGAACGCGGTCGAACTCACCCTTTGGATCGCGGCGGGATCATTCGTCGCCGGGCTGCTCGGCTCGCTCACGGGACTCGGCGGCGGAGTGGTGATCGTGCCGCTGCTCACGCTGGTTTTCCATGTGGACCTTCGCTACGCCATCGGAGCATCCCTAGTCTCCGTGATCGCGACGTCCTCCGGGGCCGCCGCTGCCTATCTCAAAGAGGGCTACTCGAATATTCGCGTGGGCATGTTCCTCGAAGTAGCCACCACGCTCGGCGCGCTGATGGGAGCTTATCTCACGACTCGCGTGCCGGCCTCGGCGATTGCCGTAGTCTTCGGGGTCGTGCTGCTGTACTCGGCTTGGATTTCCTCGCGGCCTGAGCACCAGCCCTCCGCGGGGCCGCCGGACCGCATCGCAGGGTTGCTGCGGCTTAATGGCGCCTATCCCGATGCCAACTCGATGCGCGAATACCATCCGCGGCGCGTGCCGTTGGGTTTCGGCGTCATGTACGTTGCCGGAGTGCTTTCCGGCCTTCTAGGAATCGGGTCCGGCGCGGTAAAAGTTTTGGCCATGGATCAGGCCATGGGGATTCCGTTTAAGGTTTCGACCACCACGAGCAACTTCATGATCGGAGTGACGGCAGCTGCGAGCGCGGGTGTATATCTGCGGCGCGGATACGTAGACCCGGCGCTGGCCATGCCGGTCATGCTGGGGGTGCTGGCGGGAGCACTGCTCGGGGCGCGAATTTTGCCGGGCGCGCGGTCCAGCACGCTTCGCCTGGTTTTCAGCGTGGCCATCGCCGCGCTTGCTGTGGAGATGATCGCCAAGGGCCTGGGCCACGGATTCTAGAAAATGACGGAGATGACAACCGGGATGAAAGCATCGAGCGGCAATCGCTTTGAGAGCGCCATCGGTGTTCTCCTGCGCGTTGGCGTTTCGCTGGCCGCCGTGGTCGTGTTTGCCGGCGGGGTCATCTATCTGGTGAAATTCGGAGGAACACACCCGGATTACAAAATATTTGTCGGCGAGCCGGCGGAGTTCTCGCGCGTTTTGGCCATCGTCCGAAACGCCGTGACCGGGAACGGCCGCGATCTCATCCAGCTCGGATTGCTCTTGCTAATCGCCACGCCCATCGCGCGCGTGGCGGTTTCCGTGCTGGTCTTCCTTGCGGAGAAGGATTGGCTGTACGTGGCATTTACAATCGTCGTCCTTGCCGTCTTGATTTACGGTTTGGCCGGAAGCTGAGCGTCTGCAAAATCGCAGTAGCCGCTACAAAATTGACGAACGCCGCCTCGCTTCTTTGACCCATTTGAGGAATCGCTCCATGCGGGCTCGCTCGCGCCACATCAGTCGGAAGAAGCCGCGCGCGTCGATGCCCGCTGCTTCATGCCCGAAGAACGTTTCCAGGCGCCATTGGATGTAAGGGGATGCCCACGGACGGAAACGGTAGCCCTTGGACATGATCCAGTAATAGCGCAGGGCGTTCAGCATGCGGTGGGGTTTAGCGTATCACGTCTCCTGCTATACCAGCCCGCGCCTCAGTTCCTTCAGCGAATAAAATGTCCCGCGCCACACGATGCCGCCCTGCCACAGAGTCACCACCGTTGATCTCGCCAGCATCCACGCAAAAATCGCCGCCCCGATGGGGTACGTCAGCGCGTACAAGGGCGAAATCCGGCTTTCCCACGCCACGCCGCTTTCGATCAGCACCGGCGCCACCACGGCAATGCCGGCGAGCACTCGAAGTACACCGTGGGCGAACGGTAGCGCCACAGCCGGAAACACGCACAGGTACAACACTCCGCAAATCTGCGCCGCCGCCCGCCACGCGCTAAATCCCGTGGTTGCGAAAAAGTTCTTGGTCGTGCCGCGAACGATGTTCCCGACGCCTCTGTGCCAATACACGCTCACCGCCCGCCCGCCTCGCGCCACGCCTGAGCGCAATCTTGCTGCTTTCACCAATTTTCCAACCTTCATGTCGTCGACCACTTCCATCGCCAGCCGCCGGTGGGTTCCCATCTTTTGGTACGCGCTCCGCCGGATCAGTTGAAAAGCGCCCACGCCGCTGTAGCCCCGCGAATTCGCCTGCTGCGCCTCCCATGGCCGCGATCCGATCAGGAAAGCCAGCGCGAAGAACGCCATCATGACTTTTTCGCCAGGGCTGTCCATTTTCGCCTCGGCCAGCAGCGTCAAATGATCCCACCCCTTCTCTCGCGCGAGCCCGATCGCGCGACGCAGCAGGTCCGGCGCGAAGTGCACATCCGCATCGGTGAATACCAGCCACTCTCCGCTCGATTGCTCGTAAGCTCGTTGAAGCGCGTGCGGCTTGCCGAGCCAGCCCTGGGGCAGGGAACTGAGGTGCACCGATTTCAGCCGAGAATCCTTTCGCGCCGCGGCGTCGAGAATTGTTCGAGTCTCATCCACCGAGCGGTCGTCCACGGCGACCACGTCGTAGCGTGGATAATCGACCGTCAAAAACGTGGCCAGTGCTCCGGGCAGTTCTTCCGCCTCATCGCGTGCCGCGAATAGGATGGACACCGTCGGGCAATCCGCGTCCGCCAGCGGCGGAGTATTCGCCAGTGCCGGTATCGACGGTATCCCTTGCGCCAAGGCGAGCACCTCGACCGTCCACAAGAAAGCGGCCAAGCTGAGCGCGATCACCCACAATGAATGCCAGTGCAGAATTTCCTCCGCTCGAATGCAACGAGACAAGTTATGCTAGCACGCCCGATGGCACGCCCTCCTTCAGTCCTTGTCTCGATCGTCGGCGCCGGACGCGTCGGCAAAACCCTCGCCAAACGGCTTCGCGCACTCGGCTGGCAGATCGGTGCAGTGGTTACTCGCACCCCGGCCAGTTCGCGTGCCGCCGTGCGTGCCATCGGAGTTGGCACGCCGCTCGCCATGGGAGCTTTGGCCACGAAGGAAGCAGGCGCCGCCATTCTCGCATCCGACATTGTTCTCATTGCCACGCCTGACGGCTCGATGGCCGCGGCTGCGGAAACTCTCGCGCGCACGGGCGGCCCTGCCTGGCGCGGAAAAGTCGCATTGCACACCAGCGGTGCGCTCGACCGGTCTGTGCTTGCTCCGCTTGCGCGTTTCGGTGCCGCAACCGGCTCGCTTCATCCCATGCAGACGTTCAGCGGCCGCGGAATCCCAAAACTCTCTGGCGTCACCTTTGCGATCGAAGGCAATGCTCGAGCCCGCCGCGTCGCCTTGGCTATTACGAGATCCCTGGGCGGATCGCCGGTACTAATCGCTAGCAAGGACAAGCCTGCGTACCACGCTACCGCCGTCCTCGCCGCCGGCAGTGGTTTTCCGCTGATCGAAGCTTCCCTACAGGTGCTCGAGCGCATCGGCTTCACTCGCCGCCGCGCTTTGCAAACGCTGCTCCCTTTGATACGCCAAATGCTCGATAATATAGAACGCCTGGGTCCGCGGGCGGCTTGGACCGGACCCCTGTCGCGTGGCGACTATGCCGTCGTCGCCAGTCAAGTGAGCGCTCTTCGCGGCTATCCGCGCGAATTTCAGCGTGCCTATGCGGCGCTCGCGCTTTTGGCTGGACGCACGCTTACTAAGAATCCCAAGGCCGCGGTTAGTCGAATCGGCCGCGCGCTTAAAAATTCCAGGAGAAACCGAACTTGAGCTCATCGCCGAAAAAGCTTCACATTCCCGTCGAACACACCACACTCTCGAACGGCCTGCGGGTCGTCGCTTCGCCGGATCGCTCCGCTCCCGTTGTCACGGTTGGCGTTTACTACCAGATCGGTTTTCGTCTCGAACCCCGCGGGCGCAGCGGCTTCGCCCACCTTTTCGAGCACATGATGTTTCAAGGCTCGGAAAATGCCGGGAAGATGGAGCACATTCGCCTGATCAACTCTTCCGGCGGCGTACTCAATGGCACCACGAACTACGACATCACCAACTATTTCGAGTCGGTGCCTTCCAACGCCCTGGAGCGCGTCCTCTGGCTTGAGGCCGATCGCATGCGCGCGCTGAAAGTCGACGACGAAAACCTCCGCAACCAGCGCGACGTGGTCAAAGAGGAAGTCCGCGTCAACGTAATGAATCAGCCCTATGGCGGATTTCCCTGGCTCGACCTTCCTCCAATCGCTTTTCGCAATTGGCCCAACGCCCACAATTTCTACGGGGACTTTCATGACCTCGACGCCGCCACTCTCGCGGACGTGCAGGCCTTTTTCCACGCCTACTATGCGCCCAATAATGCCGTCTTATTGATGATCGGCGATTTCGAGCCGGCGGAGGCTTTTGCGCTGGCGAAGAAGCATTTCGAAACTATTCCGCCGCAGCCGCTGCCCCCACGGGCCGATGTCAGCGAGCCGCCCCAAACCGAGGAGCGACGCGGCCACGTGGAGGAAAAGTTCGGCCCGCTCCCTGCCATGGCCATCGGCTACACCATCCCGCCGCGCGAATCGCCCGATTGGTTCGCCGCAGCGGTTCTCGACCCCGTGCTTCACGGAGGCCGCGCCGGCCGCCTCCATCGCAAGCTGGTGCTCGAAGATCAAATCGCTGTGGACCTCGATGGCGGTGCGGACATTTTCGAAACCAACGGCCCCACGCAGATGGTCACGCGCATCTTCCACAAACCCGAATTCACCGCGGACCAAACTATCGCCGTCTTCGATAGCGTCATACGCGAAGTTCAGGAGCGCGAGATTCCCGCCGAAGAGCTCGACGCCGTCAAAGTAAAGCTTCGCTCCGATTTCTACTCCACGCTCGAAGGAGGCATGGGCGCACACATGCCGAGATTCGGCCTCATGCACTATCTGGCGTGCTTCACGCTCTTCGACGGTGACCCCGGTCGCGTGAACGGCATCCTCGATGGATTCACTGGAGTCACCGCCTCGCAGGTTCAGGCCGTAGCCCGGAAAATGCTCGTGCCCAAGAATCGCGCCATCGTCTTACGTCAGCCTTCGAATCTCGGAGGTGCGCAGTGAGCGCTCCTATCGATTCGCCGACCCGTGTAACTATGCCGCCGGCCCTTACTCCAGAGCGTCCAGTCGCGTGGCCCAAACGCACTGTGCGAACGCTCGGCAATGGATTGCAGGTGGTGCTCGCCGAGTCGCGCAACTTTCCGAAAATCTCAGCGCAGCTCTTCTTCCGAAGCGGCAATTCGCTTGTGGCCCTTACCAAGCCGGGCCTGGCGGACATGACCGCGGGTGTTGTGCGCGCCGGTACCGCCTCACGCACCAGCCGCCAAATTGAAGAAGACCTTCGCCGCATGGGTGCCGGCCTCGGTTCTCACTCCGGCGCGGACATAAGCGCGATTTCCGCAGCGGGCCTCGCGGAATTTTCCGGCGGCATCCTTGAACTGATTGCGGATCTCGCCCGCAACGCTTCTTTTCCGGAAGACGAATTCGAGCGCGAGCGCCGTCAGCGATTCGAAGAAGTGCGCGTCGAGCGCACCACGCCCGGCTTCCTTGCGAATGAACGCCTACGGGCTGAACTTTTCGGCGGGCATCCTTATTCCGTCGTCGCGCCTCTTCCCGAACAGGTCGCTGCGTATGAGCGGGCGGACCTTCAGGAGTTCTACCGTCAACATTACGTGCCGTCCGGCTCGCTTTTGATCGTCGTCGGCGATTTCGCCGCCGAGGACATGCTCGAGCGCATCGAAAAGATCTTTGGCGACTGGAAAGCGCCTGAAGCCGCGGTTCCCGAGTGGCCCGCTCCGCCCCATATCCACGGACGCCGCGTGCATCTCGTGCACCTGCCCGGCGCCGTGCAGACTCAGGTGCTTCTTGGCAATCTCGGCATCAATCGCCGCGATGCGGGCTGGTTTGAGCTGGTGCTGGCCAACGCCATTTACGGCGGCGCGTTTCATTCACGCCTGGTGCTCAATATTCGCGAGCAGAAGGGCTACACCTACAGCCCGCGCAGCTCGCTTCACTCCTTGCGTCAGTACGGCTACTTCAGCGTCCACGCAGCGGTGCGCAACGAAGTAGCGGCGGCCACACTCACAGAAATGTTTTACGAGCTCGACCGCATGCGCTCGCTCCCGGTCACGTCGGAAGAGCTGGAAAGCGCGCAAAGCTATCTCACGGGCGTCTTCTCGCTCGGGGTGGCCACGCAGGATGGCGTCCTGGGCCAGCTCTCGACCATCTATCTCGACCGCCTGGCCGCTGATTACCTCGAAACCTATCGCGAAAGAGTCCGCCGCCTCACCGCGGAAAACGTGATGGAAGCCGCTCGCGCCCACTTCGATTCCGCGAACGCGCAGATCGTTTTGGTCGGCGACCGCCACGTCATCGCCCGTCAAGCCGTGCTCTTCGGCGAAGTCACCGAGTACAACGCGCCAGGGTAGAAGGCCACCGTGCCGCACATCATTTGCGATGGGTTCGGGTCGCGGGCGGGCCGGGATTGTCTCCGGCTCGTGCTCGGCGCGCTTCTCCTGCTTGCGTTTTGCGCGATGGCTGCCTCTGCGAAAAAAACGCCGCCGACGCAGCCCATCGATCTCAATGCCGCCACCGTGAAGGAACTGGAAGAGCTGCCCGGCGTCGGCCCTACCACCGCCAAGGCCATCGTCGAATTCCGCACCAAGAGCGGCCGCTTCCGCCGGGTCAATGACTTGCTGGTCATCCGCGGTATCTCCGAAGCCAAGCTCGCAAAGATGCGGCCCTACGTCACCGTAGGGTCGGCCCCGGCCCCGGCTAAGAAGCCGCCTTCAAAGCCAACTCCACCACCATCGCGCTCGCAGCCCGCGGCACCTGCCGCGCCACATTCCTAGCATTGAGAAGCAGCTCAGCTATTCCGGGCGAGTGCATACCCGTTTCTATGTATGTTCGGAGACTGTCGGTTGCGATATAAGTTTATTACTGGAATAGTACCTGACCGTGCCTGTGCAAACCGATGGGAGGTCGTATGTTGCGATATAAATCTGCTGTTGGGCTGCTGGCAGGCTTATTTTTGGTAACCCCGGCGTTCGCGGATACCGTTTTACCGATGGCACTTTTAACTTGGCGAACTATCCCGCGACGGCCACCTACGCCTCGACTCCGTCGATCGTACTCACTTACGACCAGTGCCCGACCTGCGGCAACCCTCCGGTCCAGGCAATACCGCGCTGCAGATCTTTTTCAATATGCCGAACGGCGGTTCCTCGGTGTTCGGTCTTTTGAACAACACTTTCAGCTATTCGCCCGCGACCCAGGGCGGCATCATTTCGATTGACGCCTCCGTCGATAAGAATATTTCGCTCAGTGTCCCCGCCAATCCGGCGAACGTATTCTCGAATACCTTCTTCCCGTTCATCGAACAGGATGAAACGTATTACATCGCGGGCATTCTGGGTCCCAACTTTACGGGCGGCAGCACCGGCTACGTAACCTTGGCTCAGACGGGCCTGACTGCCGAGGATTTCTTTTCCTATAACTTCGCCACAGACACGGTCGGTGCGGCGAATCCGAATTTCACCGGCGATCCCATATTGTTCGGATTGTTACAAGTGACTAGCTACGGCAGTACGATTACGGGCGAGGTGGATTACGACAACCTGGACTATGTCATCCATACTCCGGAACCATCCACGCCGCTGCTGCTTGGGCTCGGCCTCGCGGGACTTGCCATGCTTTCGCGCCGGCGCTTCCGATTCAACTGATTGACGCTTGGGATTCGATTGAAAAGAACGGCCGCGCAGTCGAGCGGCCCTCTTCATTTGTAGGGTTCAACGCGCGAGTGCTGCCCGGGCGGTTTCGGCGTATACTGCCCAAATGTTGGTGAAGCGCCTGCTAGCCGGCTTGATTCTACTGCTCCTGTCCGCCTCGACTACTTGGGGTGTCGGTTGCGACTTGCGCTGTTCGCTGGGTCAGTTTTCTTCTAGCGAGCAGAGGTCCGCTGCCGGGAGCGCAGTACCGTCCGCCAGATCGAATCAAATGGAGATGGCGGACGCCTCGATGCCCGCGGAACACTGTCATCACATGTCCCAGCTGACGCAGACGGCCCGGATGCCCCATATAGAAGTGTCCTCACCTGCGGGGCCCTCGAACTGCGCGCATGCCACTGCCGCTCTTTGCTCTCATCAGTCTTGCGAATACGCTTCGGCTCTCGTCTCGCAGCTCAGAAAGCTTCACATCCAGGAAACTGCTCTAGAGATCTTCTCCGTTCGCTTGCCACTGAATGTCGGCGACCGAGTGCAGGCTGCGATGGAAAAAGCCGAAGTTCGCAGCACCTCACCTCCTGTGCTCCCTCTGCGACTTTAAAACCATCCTCCCTATTCATTGATCGAGTGTGCCGTGCTCTCGCGGTATGCGCCGTGCCGTCATTCTGAGTCACGGTCGTGGCCGAAGAATCCCGTTCGAACTTGTATGGCCAGGAGGTCGACAGCGTGAAGCATTTCACGGTAGTTGTCTCGCTATCGCTATGTCTCGCCGTTGCCGCTGCTGGGCAGTCGCAGCAAGAAAAACCCGACGCCCACGATATGGCCAACATGCCCGGCATGCAGCACAATCAGTCCGCCACGGGCGAATCCATGGGCATGCAACCGGAAACGTTTGTGCAGGAAATTGAAATGCACGCCACTTCCGGCACCAGCGCCGAGCCCAACTCCACTCCGGTGCCCATGCTCATGACTCACAGGCGCGGCTGGATGCTCATGTTCCACGCCAATGTCTTCGTGCTCGACGAGCAGCAGGAGGCGCGCTCGCGCAATGGCGACAAATTCTTTTCGACGAATTGGTTCATGGGCATGGCTCAGCATCAAGCCGGTTCCGGAAACTTCACCATTCGTTCCATGCTAACTCTGGAACCCGCCACCATCACCAATCGCCGCTACCCGCTCCTGTTCCAGGAAGGCGAGACCGCCTATGGCCGGCCGATCGCGGATGGCCAGCATCCCCATGATTTTGTAATGGAACTCGCCGCGCTCTATGACCTGAAGCTGAACGACGACACACTCCTGTCGTTCTATGCGGCGCCGGTAGGCGATCCCGCGCTTGGTCCGGCGGCGTATCCGCACCGTGCCTCCGCTGCGGAAGATCCAGTCGCGGCCCTCGGCCACCATCAAGAGGATTCCACGCATATCGCCGCTGACGTGGTCACCGTCGGTCTTGCCTATCGCATCGCGCGCATCGAGGCCTCCGGATTTCACGGCCGCGAGCCAAACGAATTTCGCTGGGACATCGATCAAGGCAAAATCGACTCGTGGTCCACGCGCCTTACGGTGCAGCCCGGAAGAAACTGGAGCGGACAATTTTCCTATGGGAGAATTGCCAGTCCGGAAGCGCTGTTTCCACGAGAGAATCAACAGCGCATGACCGCGTCGATCATGTACAACCGGCCGTTCCACAGTGCTCACGGAGACAACTGGGGTAATTGGGCCAGCACGCTTCTGTGGGGCCGCACGAAATCGCTCCAGGAGCGCTTTTCGGTTTTCGACAGCTATCTTTTTGAGTCGACGCTGCGCTTCCGCACCCGCAACTACGTTTGGACGCGTATCGAAGATGTCGAGCGCTCAAATCTGCTAATTCTCGGCGAGAATCCGCTGCCGCCAAACTTTGCAGAAGAGCCGATCGGCCGGGTTGAGGCGTACACCTTCGGCTACGATCGCGACGTCGACCTCGTCCCGCATCTGGCCTCCGCGATCGGCGCACAGGCGACCACGTACGGTGTTGCCGATACGCTCAGGCCGATCTACGGAGCGCGTCCCGTGGGCGTGGCCGTATTCATCCGCCTGCGGCCGTTTTCCGGAAGCGAGAGATAAACGATGAAACCGTGGAAAGCTGTTCTGCTGATTCTGGTCGGGCTGGCGATTCTTTTCGTCGCGTATGGCGTTCTCTTGGTCCGCGGCGGCTTCAGCGCGAAGGATCAGCCGTCGGCGGTCGAAGCGGTGCTGGTTCGCGCCACGCGCCGCATGGCCACGCCGCGCGCAATGAAGGACGCGAAGAACCCGATCGCAGCGACGCCGGAAACTTTGCAGGAGGCGCGGCGGCACTTTGCCGACCACTGCGCAACGTGCCACGCAAACGACGGCAGTGGCCAAACGGAAATCGGCCAGAGCCTTTACCCCAAGGCGCCGGATATGCGCTTGGCCGCCACGCAGAATCTGACCGACGGCGAAATCTATTCCATTATTCACAATGGGATTCGTCTTACCGGCATGCCCGCGTGGGGTCCGCCGGGCGACGATCGCGACGATGACAGTTGGAAACTCGTGCTGTTCATCCGGCATCTACCTATGTTGACTGCCGAAGAAATCAAAGATATGCAGATGTACAATCCGAAGAGCGAAGTCGAACGGCGAGAAGAAGAGCAGGAACAGGAATTTCTGAACGGAACGAATCCCAAATGAGGGAACCCAAAATAATGAGGCCGAATATGAAAAGCGCGCGAGTTGCGAAATTAACGGGCCTGGTCTTGCTGGCCGCTATTTTACTCTTTGTGGCGGAGCCTGGCGCATTTGCGCACGGCAATGAGCAGCACGTGATCGGCACCGTCTCGCAGGTTACGGACACGGCCATCACCGTGAAAACCGCGGACGGGCCTGTGACGGTTGCGGTCGGCTCGGTGACGGAGTTCGCGAAGAGCGGCGTGGCTGCGAAAATTACGGATTTGAAAGTGGGTGACCGTGTGGTGATTCACGCCATGAAGCATGGCGACCAGTTGATGGCGCACACCGTGCAGTTCGGCGTGTCCGCGCCGAAGAAACCGAACTAGCCCTCGGCGCGAAGCAGAAACTCCGACCTGTAACATCGAACTACAGCACCTGATGCCCCGGTGAAACGGTCGAGATCGCCAGCGGAACCTGCTCGGCGATCTCGAGGCCATACCCTTCCAGCGCCACCACGCGCCGCGGATGATTGGTCAGCACGCGGATGCGCCGCAATCCCAAATCGATCAGAATCTGCGCGCCGATGCCGCTCTGCCGCTGCACCACCCGCTGTTTACCCAAATCTTCTTCGCGTACCTCGCGCGAATGGTAGCGAATCGCCGGCAGGGCGTCACTCTCCGGCGCGCGCGCGTCGATCTGAAATCCTCGGCCGGTCTGGTGCAGGTAGACGAAAACTCCGCGGCCTTCGCGCGCAATGGCGGCAAGCGAGCGGTCGATGGTCGCGTGGCAATCGCAGGCCGTCGATCCGAAAACATCCCCCGTGAGGCAGTGCGAATGCACGCGCACGAGCGGTGGTTGACCGTCCACATCTTCGCGCCTCGCCGGGGCCGAAGCATCATCGCGCTGCGCTAATGAGGGAGCTTCATAGCGGCGCGAATCGTCCGCGACTTCGCCGCGCACCAATGCCACGTGCATTTCGCTGTCGACGTCGCTCGAATACGCGATCATGCGGAAATCTCCATACTTGGTCGGCAGGATCGATTCGGCGATGCGGCGGACGTAGCGCTCGTGTTGCATGCGGTAGCGGATGACGTCCGCTACGGTGACCAGCTTCAGGCCGTGCGCGCGGCAGAACTCGGCAAGCTGTGGAGTGCGCGCCATCGTGCCGTCGTCGTTCATCACTTCGCAGATCACGCCGGCAGGTTCGAGTCCTGCGATTCGCGCGAGGTCCACGGAGGCTTCCGTTTGTCCCGCGCGCACCAGCACGCCGCCGTTGCGCGCGCGCAGGGTGTTGACGTGGCCGGGCCGGGCCAGGTCTTCCGGGCGGGTGTTGGGATCGGTGGCGGCGAGAATGGTGGTGGCGCGGTCCCAGGCGCTGACGCCCGTCGAGGTGCCGCGCTTGGCGTCGATGGGCTCGCAGAAGGGCGTCCCGAAGGCGGTGGTGTTGTGGGCGGCGATGGGCTTGAGGTCCAGCACGTCGCAGCGCTGCTCGGTGAGCGAAAGGCAGATCAGCCCACGGCCGTACTTGGTCATGAAGTTGATGGCTTCAGGAGTGATTTTTTTGGCGGCCATGGTGAGGTCGCCTTCGTTTTCGCGGTCTTCATCGTCGACCAGGACGATCATGCGTCCCTGGCGAATGTCTTCGATGGCCTCGGCGATCGAGGCGAAAGGTGAATGATTTTCGGTCATTTCGGCGATCCGAACCCTAAGTCAACTATACCGAAGGAGTTTCGGGCGGACAAGCGAGGCGGAAGAGCCTGAGTCCGGAGAAAGAGTAACGGCAAGAGCAAATCGCCCGCCTGAAGGCGGCCGCTACAAAACCGAATTCGGGTGAACAAGGGGCGGCCGGTGCGAGACCGGCTTACAACTCCGTGTTTTTTGGCGACTAGAATGGATCGCCAGTTTTTGTTTTCAGGTGGGTTGGAGCATTTTCTGCCGATTCGTTTGGCGATTAGGTTCGGTGGGCTGTGTTTGAGCGATCCGCTCTCCCCGTGTGGAGCGCCGCTGGCAGGCCACGTCGAGATTTGGACGAGACTCCCAATTAAATCGCCTGAGCGGATAGTTTCCGATTACGGCCTTGGGGCGACGGTATCCACAGGACGATGATCTGAGATACCGTCGCAGAACGGGAACTAGGGATGCTGTATTGCGCGTAGGAAATCCAGGATGGAGGCGAGTTCCTCATCCTTAGAGTGCTCCCAAGGCCGAAGAGTGCTGCCAGGAACTTCCATTCGCGAGCTTTACTTCCGCGGGTGAAAGCGTAAGAAGCACAGGAGGAACCGAGCTCAGGTCATACACCTTCGTTTCTCCGCGTACCTGTGAAGCGACAAGAGCAGGAAATGCTCTTCCGCCGACTGTGGCGGTCGAAATCCGCGGCGTGACCAGATTTCGCAATGCCTGAACGTCAGCAGGAACATTGGAAATAGGACGCGCGACGGGAATGCCTTTTCCGTTCATCTCATGGCAATTCGAACACCCAGTGAAGTTCCCATCACTGTCATAGAACAGGGCGCTTCCACGTTGCGCTTCGTGCGGAAGATCACGCAAGGGCACCACATTGCCCGTCGCAATGAGGCCGTTCAGGCTCTGCACGTATGCGATGACCCCGGCCGAATCCAGTTTGGGCATTCGTTGCCCCCATTCCGCCATGGCCGTACCCTCAATGCCAAACATAACTACATTGTCAATATAGTCCGCGGCTAAACCACGCGCAGCCAAAGCGGGGGCACCGGGGCCTGCAGCCCCATCCGCCCCATGGCAGTAGCCGGTGCAGGAAGCCGCATACACAGCCGCACCACGCTTAGCGAGCTCCTCCCGCGACGGCAATTGTTGCCCGCGGGCGGCTACAGGTACAAGCAGAAGAGCGATGACGCCGATGATCTGGGTGGCTCGTGTCATTTCGATTCCTCCGGCAATGCGAACACGGTCAGCGTTGAACCCAGACGCCAGTTTGCAGCTTGGGGCCCAAATACGTTTTTGTCGTACATGATGACGCTTAGTCCCTCGCCCGACTCCGTTGCGATGTACTGCCGTCCGCGCACCATACAAGTGACCGGCGATCCGTGGTTGCCAGAGCCAGTTTGGTAACCCCACAGCGTCTTGCCGCTGCGCGCGTCGAGCGCGAAGAAGTGTCCTTCCGGATCGCCAGTCAACATTAAATCTCCGGCCGTTGCCAAAATGGAAGCGCTGAGCTCGAATTTGTATCGATAGGTCCACGCAATCTTGCCGGTTACCGGATCCAGCGCATCGAGATGAGTGTACGCAGGGCCGTCCGGAGGACTCTTGAAAACAAAAGTGGGCGGCTGATTGGGTGTCGATGGCAGGGTCAGGTCGTTGCACATTTCCACAACCGGCAGGTAAGCCAATTGAGTACGGGGCGAGTATGCCACCTGGTTAAAGTTTTTGGGCCCTCTCTCGCTGGGACAAATCAAGGTGGTCTTGCCCAGAACCGGATCGTTGCGGCCGATTAATTCGCCTTTTTGATTGATGCTTTGTACGAAGTTGTTGGTCTTAGCGTATGGGTAGACTCCTAGGAGTTCTCCGGTCACACGATCGAGTATGAATGTGTACCCAGCCTTTGCAAACTGCATCACCAGCTTGCGCATCTTTCCGTTCACCGGCCGGTCCATCAACAGCAATTCCCAATTCGCGTCATAATCCCAGGTATCGTGAGGTATTTCCTGGTAGTACCAGCGCAACTTTCCGGTGTCCGCGTCCAGGGCGAGGATGCTGTCTTCGTAAAGATCCGCGTACTTGACATCGCCTCGATAGGCTTCTCCGCAGCAGTCGCCAGTGCCCCAGTAGACCAGATTCAGGTCCGGGTCGAAGGACCCGGTCTGCCAGATGCTGATTCCGCCTCTCTTCCACGTGTCGTCGTCGGGCCACGTCTCGTGCCCGGGTTCACCTGGCTTCGGGATCATATAAAAGCGCCAAGCCACGTGCCCGGTCTTCATGTCATAAGCGGTGAGACGCCCAGAAGAGCCCGCAGACCCGACGATCACTTTGTCTTTCACTATCAGAGGAGCAGCCTGAATGCCGCATCGACCACAGGAAGTGGAGTCGGCGTCAGCCACCTTCCAAATCTCTTTTCCCGTCTTCTGGTCCAATGCCACCACATGGTCGTCATGGGTGCCGAGAAATACTTTTCCGTCGCCAACAGCTACGCCAAAATTCCGCCCCGTCGTCTTTCCCGGCAGGGGATTGTACTTGTATTGCCAGAGCAGCTCGCCCGTGGCACCAGCGAGCGCGAATACGTCGTCGAAGGACGAAATAAAAATCACGCCGTCGACCACGATCGGATTGGATTCGAGGCCATTCTGGTAGTCGCCAGTCTCGAAGCTCCAGACCGCCGAAAGTTTCTTCACATTCGAAGTATTGATCTGATCGAGCGCGCTGTAGCGCCAGGCCAGATTCGTTCCCCCGTGGGCAGGCCAGTCGTTGGTTGTGGAGGCGGCCTTGATTTGCGCCGAGTTTTCGCCCTGCTTTTGCGCGTGGACTTGCGGCGCGTACGTCAGTAGCCAGCTTGTAGCGACTGCGGCCAACAACATCGCAACACGAGCGCGTCGTCCCATTTTTTTGTTCCTTTCCAGTCAAACTTTTATCCCACCAGGCCGTACAAAACGAAATTGCTCACCAACGCGCCCGAGACCCAAAATACTTTGTCCGCAAGGGTTGTCGGGTCGGCCAGCATCACGATCATCATCGGACAGAGGACGGGTATGCGCGCTTAAACGCATCAGGCCGCCGATAATACTACGGTCAACTCCGGAGCAGGCGGATAACCGGAAACTGACCCACCACCCTTCCACTTGACACTGCTTGTTCCCGGGGCTAACGTGACTTTCAGCGAATTCGGATACCGGCGATGTCTTCCTACGTCTTAACGCGAGCCACTCTTGTGAGCTTCTCCTTCAGGGGGTAGAGAATATGTCCTTCCAATTAAATGTGAATGGCCAGCCCGCTACGGTCGACGTCCCCGCGGACATGCCTTTGCTCTGGGCTATCCGCGACGTCCTGAATCTTAAGGGCACGAAGTATGGCTGCGGCATCGGACAGTGCGGCGCCTGCACCGTGCACCTGAACGGCGCGCCGGTGCGGTCCTGCCTGACGCCGGTTTCGGCGGCGGCCAATGCCAAGATAACCACGCTTGAGGGGCTTTCTCCCGATGGTTCGCATCCAGTCCAAATCGCCTGGCAGGAAGTGGACGTTCCCCAGTGTGGGTATTGCCAGGCCGGGCAGATGATGTCCGCCGCCGCGCTCCTCGCAAAGAACGCCAAACCGAGCGACCAGGATATCGACGCCGCCATGAACGGCAACATTTGCCGCTGCGGAACGTACATCCGGATTCGCGAGGCCATTCACCGCGCTTCCGTTATCGCCGCCAGCGCTTCCAGTTACTCCGGACAACTGACCCACGCCGAGACCCCGCAAGTAGCAGGGAAGAGGTAAGCATCATGCAAACCACACTCATCGATCGTCGCTCTTTCCTTCGTGCCACGGCCGTTGGTGGCGGCGCCATGATGCTCGCGCTCTACCTCGAGCCTGTACTTGGCCAAGGTCAAGCTCCCGCCGCCTCGCTCTTGCCTTCGTCGTTCCTGCGCATCGCGACCGATGGCACCGTCACCATCGTTGCCAAGAATCCCGAAGAAGGGCAGGGCATAAAAGTCATGCTGCCTATGCTCATCGCCGAAGAGCTTGATGCCGACTGGAAGTCCGTAAAAATCGAACAGGCCGACGTTGATTTCGCGAAGTACGGCCCGCAGGTCGCCGGAGGCAGCACCGCTACTCCGACGAACTGGGTTCCCATGCGGCAGATGGGCGCCGCTGGCCGGCAAATGCTGATCACCGCCGCAGCGCAGAGTTGGGACGTTCCTGAATCCGAGTGTTCCACTTCTTCAGGCCGCGTTCTGCATGTGGCGAGCAAGCGCTCATTCGGCTACGGCCAACTTTGCGCCAAGGCCGCCGCTCTGCCCGTGCCCGACCTCAAGACCTTGCGCATGAAGGATCCCGCTGACTACAAGATTATCGGTACGGCAATCCCCGGCGTCGATAATCCGCGCATCGTGACCGGCAAGCCACTCTATGGAATCGACTTCACCGTTCCCGGGATGCTCTGGGCGGTCTTCGAGAAATGCCCGGTTTTCGGAGGCAAGGTTGTCAGTGCCAATCTCGATGTCGTTAAAGCAATGCCTGGAGTGCGCAACGCCTTCGTCGTCGAAGGCGGCACGGACCTCACCGGCCTGCTCGGCGGCGTCGCCATCGTTGCCGACAGTTGGTGGCAAGCCCGCACCGCGCGGCAAAAGCTCGAAGTAACTTGGGACGAAGGCCCCACCGCCTCGCAGAGCAGCGAGGGTTTCGCCGCTCGTGCCAAGGAAATCTCCACGCAAACGCCGGCCAAAACGTTGCGAAAGGATGGCGATGTCGACGCCGCGTTTCAGGGCGCCGCCAAGGTCGTCGAGGCCGCTTATTCATATCCTTTTATCGCGCACGCGCCGCTTGAGCCGCAGAACTGCACCGCGCATTTTCGCGACGGGAAGCTCGAACTCTGGGTCCCGAGCCAAACTCCTCAGCGCGGCTTGCCGCAGACTGCCAAAACGCTGGGCATTGCCGAGAGCGACATCACGATTCACCTGCCGCGAATCGGCGGTGGATTCGGCCGCCGCCTCACCAATGACTACATGATTGAAGGCGCGTGGATTTCCAAAGTTGTCGGCGCTCCCGTCAAACTCCTTTGGACTCGCGAGGACGATATGCATCACGATTTCTATCGTCCCGGAGGTTTCCATTACTTCAAAGGAGCCGTCGACGCTTCGGGAAAGCTCTCCGCTTGGCGCGACCATTTCGTCACTTACGGCGACGGGGAACATTTCGCGCCCTCCGCGAACATCTCTTCCGATGAATTTCCCGGCCGTCTGGTTCCCAACTTTACGCTGCAAACCACCATGATGCCGACCGGCATACCCACCGGCGCTATGCGTGCTCCTGGCAGCAATGCTATTGCGTTCGTGATGCAGTGTTTCATCGACGAGCTGGCCCATGCCGCTGGAAAAGACCCGCTCGCATTCCGGCTGGCCTTGCTCGAGCGGGAGCCTTTGCCTCCTACTCCACCCGCGACGGGCGGCTTCGCGCCGGTGCCATTCAACCCCGCTCGCATGCATGCCGTCGTAAAGATGGTAGGGGAGCGGTCCGGCTGGGGTTCGCGAACGCTTCCGAAGGGTACGTTGGGCACCGCCTGCCACTTTAGCCATCTCGGATACTTCGCCGAAGTAGCCGAGGTCAGCGTCGACGCCGGCAAGAAAGTAAAGGTCAACAAAGTTTGGGTGGTCGGAGACGTGGGGAGTCAGATCATCAATCCCGGCAACGCTACGAACCACATACAGGGCGCCGTCATGGAAGGTCTCAGTCACGCGATGGGCTACGAGATCACATTCGAACACGGACGCGCGATGCAAAATAATTTCAATCAATACCCTCCGATTCGCATGGCCCAGGCGCCTCGCGATATCGACGTCCATTTCTTTCCGACCGACAATCCGCCGACTGGACTGGGCGAACCTGCCCTGCCGCCCATCCTGCCGGCTCTTTGCAATGCGATCTTTGCCATCACTGGCGAGAGGATTCGGTCTCTCCCGCTGGCCAAGCACGGCTACGCCTGGGCCTGATCTCAGCTGGGCTTCGAGCCACCGCTAGAATTTAAGTACTAAGGGAATCGCAACGGCCTCGCCCGGTCTTCGACTGGCGAGGCCGTTTCTCTTTCTGCGCCCTCGTCCGACCGAGGGCCGCAATCGGCAAAAGTTATACGCTTCGGGAAATTTTCCCCTGGTTGCGGCCCCGTGCCGCCCTCTAGGAGGCTCTCGGGCGCTATGGCTCTGGCTCGCAAAAAGCTAAGTCGTGTCGGAGCAGAGCGTTCACCATTCACTGAAACAGCACACGATGCCCGGAAATAGTGCAACTGGATGTTTCTACGGCCAAAGCATTGCCCTGAACAAAATCATTCTCCGGCGCACCCAGTCGCCGCGGTTACATGGGGGAACAATGGCTGCAAACGCAGTGGTGCTAGGTGAAACATGCGCAGGTCCCGAAAAGCGCCTTTGGCAGGCAGTAATCGTGACGGCGATTCAAGAATGGATTTCAGGCACTCTCCGCTCCCAACGCAAGGCCGAAGAATTCCTCTTTCAAGATCAGAGAGATTTTCCAGTCGTCTGCCAGTCTGCTGGCTTGGACGCAGGCCGCTTACGCGGCAAGCTCCATCGCCTGCGCCTTCGGAAGCCCGCGCATTGGGCGTCAGCCATCTTCCGTAGCGACGCCTCGGATTAGCATCGGATTAAGATCGGGCGGCTTCGGCACCTGATCCTGACCTAAGCCCGTTGATCCCAATCGGGAATTCCAGTCGGACGGGTTATGGCAAACCTTTTCTTTGCCATGGGTAATCGTCTGCATGAATGGCGATCCTGTTTTCGGGTCGATAGCACGTATAGTGCTGTTAGCAAAGGAGATGTTCCTTCTGTGTAGGTAGGCTATTGTGGTTGGCAGTTTGCTAAGTATGTGCTGAACAGACAGAGAATGTCCTTGGGGACGGGCATACTCCTATGTCAAACATGATTCTGCCGACGGAGGCTTAGATGAGGAAGCGTATTTTGGCTAGATTGGTATCAATCGGATGTTACGCGCTGGTGGGGCTTGCGTTCACGCTTGCCTTCGCTGGTCGAGCGTCGGCGACATCGGCGACGTGCCCCGCAGACGAGTATTGCTCCGCGCAAGGATCAACGAGCGCCCCGGGCACCCTTATCGGAACGGTCGGCACTGACCCCGGCGACTTCATCCAGATTGGCGATCTCAGCATATACAACGTTTCGAGCACGTCGCCTTGCTGCGATGTCGGCGGCACCACTTACCCGGCGTCGTACTATGAATTCTACTGGGGCGGCGGCGGCTTGGAGATCGTCGGAGAGATGGGAAATAACGGCACGGTACCGAACGGTATCGATATGGAGCTGGATTCGTACAATGGGACAACGGACACGCTGGTTCCCGGAGCGTCCATCTATTTTCCGCAGACTCCAGCACCCGGTACGCCGAATTTCAACCCGCAAGTTTTGTACAACGATAACTTGGCCGCTGGGTATTACAGCATTTACACCTACCCCGCTGCTTCGGACAGCCCCACGGGCGATCCGGTTTACCAAGTTGCTTTCACGCCGAACAGCGTGGTGAACACGCCCGAGCCGTCGAGCGCCGCTTTGCTGGGCGTAGGCTTGCTCGCCATGTTCGGGTTGATTGGATTCGCCAAGCGCCGTTCGGGTGTAGTTGCGTCCGAAACCATCTAAGCATCTCGAATAGTTCGAAGCCGAATCGAGCTTACCGGCGAAGTAAATCGCCGGTAAGCTCGTTTGCTTTTAATACCTACGTGACTGCCACGAATCAGGAGCAACGCCACCAACGCAGCGATCAATGTGGTTTTCGTAAGAAATACTGAATCCACGCGGCAGCCTTGACAGCATCCTCGGGGTCTGATATTTCTCTGCGGCCATTACAGGAGAGATCTCAACATGAAGCTTATTCGATTTGGTGATCCAGGCAGCGAAAAACCAGGCGTTCTTCTAAATGACGGGACCCGCCTCGACGCTTCGGGGTTCGGCTCGGATTACGATCAGACATTCTTCGGCGGCGATGGCCTCGTACGGCTCGCCGGCTGGCTAAAGCAGCATGAAGCGAGCGCGCCACGCGTCAACTCGTCCGTGCGCCTCGGGCCGCCGGTCGCAAATCCGGCCAAGATCATATGCTTCGGCCTCAACTATCAAAGCCACGCTACGGAGACGGATTCGAAGACGCCGACCGAGCCTGTGGTTTTCCTAAAGTCCTCGACATCACTCTGCGGCCCCAACGACGACTGCATAATCCCCCGCGATTCCACAAAGCTCGACTACGAAGTGGAACTCGCGCTCATCGTCGGGAAGAAGGCCAGCTACGTGCCGAAAGATCGCGTCTGGGATCATGTGGCGGGTTATAGCGTCATGAATGACTACTCGGAACGAAACTTCCAACTCGAGCGCGGCGGCCAATGGACGAAAGGGAAGAGCTGCGACACATTTGCTCCTCTCGGCCCATTCGTTGCGACACCCGACGAAATTCCAAATCCTGCGGCCTTGGGAATGTGGCTAAAGGTGAACGGCGAAACGCGCCAAAAGGACAACACGGCGAACATGATATTTGATATTCCAACCATGGTGAGCTACATAAGCCAGTTTATAACCCTGCTTCCCGGAGAGGTCATCAGCACAGGCACTCCGTCCGGAGTCGCTCTGGGAATGAAGCCCCCGGTTTGGCTTAAGGCTGGCGACGTGGTGGAACTCGGGCTCGACGGGCTCGGCTCATCGCGCCAGAAGATCGTCGCCTGGAAGCCTGCTCGCTAAACGCGCTGCGGATGATGTGCCGCTGGAGCTCGCAAGCTGTCGTTATCCGCGCTGGGCAGTCCACATTTAGAGCTTTAGGAGCTTTTCCGCATTGCCGTGGCTGATTTTTTCCATGTCCGCCGCGCCGATCGATACGCTGTCCAGGAGCCCTCGCCCATCGGCACTTGTAGAAAAAGGATAGTCGATGGAAAAGAGGAGGCGGTCGGCGCCCACCACCTGCAAAGCGCAAAGAAACGGTGGCGGTGTGAAATAGCCGCTGGTGGTCACGTAAAAGTGCTCGTGAAAATAATCGCTCACTTTACGCTTCAAGGAAGGCGTTCGGGGGGAAAACACGGAGTCGGCACGCGCGAGCGAAAAGGGAATATCTTCGCCCATGTGCCCGATGATGATTTTCAGCTTTGGAAAGCGATCAAACAGGCCGGAGACAATCAACCGCAGGCTGTGCATCCCGGTTTCCACGTGCCAACCCCACCCGGCAGTGGACAAAAAATTGCCCGTCTGACCCGGTAGATCGCTGTAGTAAGCATTCCGCACAGGCACTGGCGGAGGTGCAGGATGCAAATAGACAGGCACGTCGAGAGATTGCGCTGCCTCGAATATAGGACTAAAGCGGGGATGATCCAGAAACTTTCCGCCCGTTGTGCCGTTTACCAAAGCGCCTTTGAATCCAAGTTTCTTCACGCAACGCTCAAATTCAGCTGCGGCCTTTTCAGGCTCCTGTAAAGCAAGCGCCGCGAAACCCGCCAGGCGGCTGGGACGGGCCGCGACGGCGGCTGCCAGCTCATCATTTGCATTGTGGGCCAGTGCCGTTGCAGCAGCCGGCTCCAGATCTTCCAGGCCGCAAACGGCCAGCGAGAGCACCTGCATATCAATTCCGGCCGCGTCCATATCCGCTACCCGGCCCGCACCGATATCCAGGAGTTGGCCCAGGACTCCGGGGTCGCGAAATGATGTCGTCGGATCTGTCGCTCGCAAATGAGCTGTGGTTTCGATAGCCTCGCGCGTCAGGAAGTGTTCTTCAATTGTAATTGTTCTCATCGGTCTGGCTGCTCTTTTCAGGTGATAGGTGCGTTTATCAGTAAAATCGATTTTTGTGATTACTGCGCCGTCGCGGGCGACACAGCCGCCATTCTCAGGGCGCCTCGCGCAGGATATACGTATGGTCCCAGCCGGGAAATAAGGAAACTTGCGAGAGCGAGAGCAGCGACGGAGACTCCAAAAGCGAGTTTGTACGATCCCGTCTTATCAAAACAAATGCCCATAACCAGGGGGCCGAGGCCGGAGCCGAAAACAAACAGCCCCACCATGTAGCCATAGATTTCTCCGAAATTCCGGAGACCGAAATATCTTCCGATCAGAAACGCCATGATGTCAATTTCAGCTCCGACGCCGAGGCCTAAACACATCGCGGCGACGAGAGGAATCGTCCCGCCCCAGTTGCTGGCCAAGAGCGCGATGCCGATAAGCGGAACAAGAAAGAAACATGCCGCGACGTAGGGAGCGAATAATCGGTCCAGAAGATATCCGCTCACAATCCTTCCTCCGATCAACGCCAGCCCCGAAATCGATAACGCCAATGCCGCAAGGTGCGTCGATATGCCGCGGTCGGTGAGTATCGGAACAACATGAGAGATCGTTCCATTCACTGAAATAGCGACCAGAAAAACAGCCAGCCCGATAAACCACAGCCTGAAGGAACCTGTCGCCGCTTCGCGTGCGGTCATTCCCGGAACCGAAGCAATTGGATCGTTCGCACTGCCGGCGATGCGGTCGTCTCCTTCGCCGGCCAGCTTGTCCGGCATGCGAACGAAAAGCGCAACGGCGGGGAACGCCAGACAAAACGTTATGAGGCCGAGGAAGATATAGGCGCCGCGCCAACCGTAGTGGTCGATCACTAGTTGCGTAAGTTGGGGTATAACCGCCGATCCTATTCCAATCCCGGCCATTGCGATTCCCAAGGCCAGCCCGCGCCGTGCTTCAAACCAGGCCGATATCGCTTTGGCGTAAGCGACCACGCCTTGTCCGCTGCTGGCTAAACCGGAGAGGGCGTAAAGAGACACAAAGACCATCGGAGACGCGACCGTCCGTGATATCGCCGCCGTAGTAAGGGCGAATGCCACGATAAGAGGAAGGCTGACGCGGCGGATTCCCCATCGGTCAATAGCCCGGCCGACGAATGGAGTGGCGATTGCAGAAAGCGTTTGTGCGACAGTCGTCGCTGATGCCACGGTTGCGCGTTTCCAGCCGAATTCGGCGGTAATGGGCTTCAGCAGGACGCCGAAAGTAAAAAAAGAAATCGGCCCGCTCCCGACGATCAATCCGATGATCGAGCCGAATACCACCCACCACGGATTCTTAAAAAGTCTGGCCATGGTCTTCCCTAGACATGCTCCGCGGTCGTGTTTTCGTTCTCGTAGGTGTCACAACGAGACAGGTGTTCCTGCATCCTGCGTGTTCAGAAGGAGCGGATCCACATTACCAAAAGTGTTTGGGCCCCATTCGGGCGGGAGCGTCTTACTCTCAGATCATCTCCTCGTGCCTACCGGAGAAGCATTCGCTGCCTCAATCTCGTAATTGTGCGCGAAGTCTTCCGGCGGATTGGGTCCCCATAGATAGAAGCCATTCTCCGGAGTTTGGAACCCCACATCCACCTCCTTGTCGCAGGGAAAATAATCGATGTCGGAGGAGTACTCGGAGTAACTCCCCCACGGGTCGCGGATGTAGTGAAAATAGTTCGAGCCGAGTACATGCCTGCCAAAGCCCCAGCCTCGCGTGAAACCGCCGTCGGCCATATGCATCGCACCGAGGCCAACGTCGTTAACGGTCGGCACATCCCAACTGCAGTGGTGGAAGCCCGGCGCATCCGACTTGGCAAAGGCTACGATGTGATGATCGCTGCCATGCACTCCGTGCATGAAGGCGACCTCCCCTGATTGATCCGAAAGCCTCAGCCCCAGCACCTCGCTATAAAAGCGGATCGAGTGGTTTACGTCGGTGCAATAGACAAGAACGTGCGCGAGCCTGCCCGGATGAACCCGAGGCGCATTCGATCGGAGTGGTGCCGCACGCACGCCCGGCGGCGTCGTGGGAGAACCAGCCGACGTCTTTTCGTTGGGGGAGGTCTTTTCGGCGACCCCAATCTCGACGAGGATTCCATTACAATCTCGAAACCAAAGACCGTTGGTTTCAAATCCCGGCGGGGGATCTAGCCGCTTGACGCCCAGTTGTTGGAGCCGCTCGCGGAATCGCGGGAAATCGTCTTCGAATGCCCCAAATGACAAATAGTGGAGACGCTTGTGCGGCCCCTCGAATAATTTCCCCCAGCGATGCGGGTGGCCGACCGTGTTCAATTCAAGAGAACCCTGCTGCTCCCGGACATCAAGTCCAAAATTTGTATAGAAGTGTCGCGCCTCTTCCAAGTCGGGCACCGTTAGGCTGAAGTGGTCGATCGAATGTACGCCTAGCACACCTGGTCTGCGACTTGCCGGAATGTACCCTTTAATTTGTGTCATTGTCGTCTCGTTCTCGGCGCGTCCTTGAAGGAGCGCCCCCAATCTGCGAACAGCTCTGCCGCCCACAGTAGTGTTGGCTGCTTTGTATGTCAAGACAAACTGAATTCCTGAGAGCCTCCGCTAGGGCTCGTGGTCCGTTCGCTGCAGGGGCCAGAACTTGAAGAACTCGGCATGAAAGATGAGAAACGGAAAAGTGACTGCCAGCAGCGATGACGCCAGCCAGATCTCGAAATCATAGCTTGGCGGACCCGGTTTAAGCCTTCCCGTGACGACCGGCGCCACGACGCCGTATCCCAAAGCCAGCACGCTTCCGATAACAGCCGATGCCAGCGTATTCAGGACGCCTTTGGCTGGTTGCTTCAGCGCCCCGAACAAGGACCCCTGGAGCATGTTCAGGACAATGATGGTGCCAAAAATAAACGGCACAGGCACGCGCACCATGAACGTCACAACGTCCATATTCAGCCATACCACGCTGATGTAGAAGCCCAGGCCTCCTAGCGCGAGAGCCGCGGCCGTCCAGACGATGCCCAGAACAGGCTGTCGCATGAGCGCGGCTGACTTGGTGAACGGCCACAAGTCAAAATTGAGCGATATAAACATCACCGTAAGTGCCGCCAGGCAAAACACAAGAGCGTTCCAGGCGTTGAACAGCCCGTGTGGATCGAGCGCCGCAACGTAGACAGGCGCGCCCTTCATAAAGCCGTAGTCGAAGAAAATGCGGAACAGCAGATCATTCAACACGTAGCACGCCACCAATAGGGCCACGCCGGCCTGGGTCGGATTCTTGATTATCTTCCTGAACGGCCAGCCTCCCCACATGATGGCCAGCCAGAACGTGACGATCACCGACAGGATCGTGCACTGAATCAGCATTGGAGCGGGCGGGCTGACGCGCCCGCCCATGGCCCCAAATTGCACGGCCGCTACCACCACGCCGGCGGCGAGACAGACCAAAATAAGCAGCACGCCCTTGGCCGGCTGCTTTTGCTCGCCGGCGAACCTGGGGTGCTGTGCTCCCCACGTCACCGAAGCGACGATCTCCATCGGGATCAGGCACATCAGAAAATAGGAGACCCAGCCAGTGAACGTAGGGAAGGAAAACAGGGAAACAAAACCCAACGAAACCACAATGACGATGGCGGTGGCAGCGATACCCACCAATACTTTATTGCGCGTTCCTCTCCAGGCGAACGGAGTGGGGGTCATGTTTTGCCGTTTGCGGCTGTTGTTCGCAAAGTTGTTCGCGAAGATCGCGGCAACAAGCTGCTAGGCCGAAGCGCCTGCGAGCCATGAGGCGCCGCTTGCATAGAGCGCTTCGACGTCGGGGCCCGTCAAGCCGGGCATGTTGACCTTGACCTTGTAGCCCATTTGCGTCTGCAGGTACGCGAGATGGCGGTAGCCCTCGGGAAATCTCGCCAGGAGATCGGGATCGAGGTGGAAATTGGGCGCGGAGTCCACGGGGTCCATGCGGTCCTTCTCATAAATCGACTGGCGGAGGACAAATCCCCAGCGCCCTGCGCGTTTCTCAAACATGTCGTAGAAGCGGCCCGTGCAGACGACGTCGCAAACGACATTGTGAACCGCGGCGCGCTGAGAAATGGTCATCTTGGTTTGCGCCACCGCGCGATTGCCGCGGATTTCGATGTTGTTGCCGCCAATGAAATGCAGCGCCCGCAGTCCCTTCGCGAAACCCTGCTTGCTCATTTCAATGAACTCGTCGACCGTACCCTGGGTCCAGGTGGCCACCATGTGGCCGTCATCGTGCCAAAGCGTGCGGAACTTCTCCCAGGCGTTTGCATCGCGCCACAAAGCCCAGTTGTCGATCATCTCGCGGATCGTCAAACGGTCCAACATGTCGTCTGTCATTCGCGCTCCACCATTGATGGGCTGTTTCCCTGGCTTCTGTGATTGCGCTGCTGCGTCC
>Ga0302326_10003698_pt1 | contig 35922 bp, 20 predicted proteins | sample Palsa_T0_3_FD_202264 | JGI IMG/M metagenome (GOLD analysis project Ga0302326, IMG submission 202264) | Peat permafrost microbial communities from Stordalen Mire near Abisko, Sweden - Palsa_T0_3 | ecosystem: Environmental > Terrestrial > Soil > Palsa > Peat permafrost | place: Sweden: Abisko... | reverse complement strand
CCATGGATCCGAACAATCCTTCGACGCTTTATGCCGGAATTGCGAACACTCCGTTCGGCGGCCCGGGCACACTGTATGGCCTGTATAAAACGACCGATGGCGGCACCAACTGGATTCAGCTTACGAATGCGCCAAATTACTGTGGTGGCCAGTGCTGGTACGACAATGTGATCGCGGTTGCGCCGGGGAATTCCAATGCCGTGTTCGCCGGAGGTTCAGGCTGGGAAAACCAACTCTACCAATCACTGGATGGCGGCAATACCTGGGCTCTCACCGGCCCGGGGAACAACAGCACCATCCATCCCGACCTGCACGCTCTGGCCTTTACCTCGGACGGCACGATTCTCTACATCGGCAATGACGGCGGAATGTATAGCACGACGCAGATCGGCGTCGCCGTGACGACGGTGACGTCGCTAAACGCGGGAACTGGTCCCGGCACGGGGCTTGGCACGCTGCAGTTCTATCCTGGGCCAGCCATTCATCCGACCAACACGAACATTGGATTTGGCGGAACGCAAGACAACGGAAGCATGATGTATTCCGGCTCGCTCACCTGGAACGGCGGCGGCGCTTGCGGCGATGGCGCGCGCAACCTGATTGATTCCGTGAACCCGGACAATGTTTATGAGAGTTGTGTCGAGCTGAGTATTTGGAAGTCGACCGACGGCGGCAGCGCCGATAGCTTCAATCAGGTACAGAACGGCCTCGACCCGAACGGCACCGACAGTGTGAATTGGGTCGCGCCTTTCACCATGGACCCCAGCAATACGCAGAACCTTTATTTCGGCACCAACTTTGTTTACCAGACGACCAACGGCGCCGGTTCATGGACCGCGATCTCACCCGACTTCACCAGCGGAACTGGAAATTTAAACGCGCTCGCCGTTTCGCCCGTCAGATCGAACACCGTCTATGCGGGAGCGAACGGCAGTAGCGGACCGTTAGTATATGTCAGTACGAATGCTCTCTCCGGCACCGGCGCGACTTGGTCAAACATCACCGACAGTTTTTTCCCCAACCGCTATCTCAATGTCATCGCCGCCAGCCCGAACTCCTCCACCACCGCCTATGTTGGCCTCTCCGGGTTCACCGGCTTCGGCGACAATCTCGGACACATCTTCATGACCAAGAACGCCGGCTCGAGTTGGTCTGACATCAGTGGCGATCTTCCCAACGTTCCCGTCAATGACATTTCCGTGGATCCCGACATAGCCAACACAATATTCGTCGCCACTGACATCGGAGTCTTCTACACCACAAATCTGGGCGTAAGCTGGGGCACGATGGTCACGAGCCTGCCGCGAGCGACGGTTACCGGTCTGACGTATCAGCATCAAACTCAAACACTTTGGGCGGGGACGCACGGACGCGGCATGTGGTCGGCGAGCGTGGGTTCACTGGTACCTGTGCCCGGCATTAGTTCGATTTCGCCGACAAGCGCCATCGCCGGAGCTTCGCCGTTCACGCTCACGGTAAGCGGACCGGCATTCAATTCGTCTTCGGTGGTGCAGTGGAATGGCTCCGATCTCAGCACGAGTTTTGTGAGCGCAACTCAGATCACGGCACAGGTACCAGCCGACGATCTCCTCACTGGCGGGACGATTCCGGTCACGGTCGTGAATCCAGGCAGCTCGGTTTCGAACCCAGCGACGTTTACTATCGACAACCCCGTGCCCGGCCTGACTTCACTTTCTCCGAACAACGCAGGCGTTGGCGGCCCGGCATTCACCTTGACCGTGAAGGGAATGAATTTCGTGAATGGAACGACCGTGTTGTGGAAAGGCTCGGCGCGGACGACGAGCTTTGTCAGTTCCACGCAAGTCACTGCGACCATCAACGCGTCCGATATAGCCAAGACAGGCACTTATCCCATCAGCCTCTCGAACCCGACACCCGGCGGAGGCACGTCCCACACTTTGCCCTTCACGGTGAGCAACCCGGTGCCAACACTTGCTTCGTTGTCGCCGCCCACGAAGCTCGTGGGATCCAAGTCTTTCACCTTGACCGTAAACGGATCAAACTTCGTTAAAGGCGCCACTGTGAACTGGAACGGTTCGGCCCTGAGCACGGCTTTCAAAACCAGCAGCGAACTGATGGCCTCGGTTCCCGCTGCGGACCTGACAACCGCCGGAACGTTCGCCATCACCGCGACCAACCCCAGTCCAGGTGGTGGAGTGTCGGGTTCGCTGGCTTTTGTAGTGGATAACCCCAAGCCAACCATCACCTCGCTCGCGCCGAGCAGCGCACTCGCAGGCGGCGCTGCGTTCACGCTGACCGTTAATGGCGCGAATTTCGTTAGCACGTCAGTGGCGAATTGGGCCGGATCTCCTCGCGCCACGACTTATGTGAGCGCAACCAAAATCACGGCCACCATCAACGCCTCCGACATAGCTAAAGCCGGAACGTTCAAAGTTACCGTGACGAATCCCACGCCCGGAGGCGGCGCCTCGGCAGCTTCCAGCTTCGCTGTCAACAATCCGGTGCCAACGCTGATCAAGATCTCGCCGAACTCAGCCGAGCACGGAGGCGCCTCCTTCACTCTCACCGCCACCGGTAGCAACTATGTGTCTGCTTCCATTATTGAGTGGAAGGGAACCAAACTAACCACGACTTTTGTCAACAGCACGACCCTGACTGCAACCGTGCCCAGCGCCGACATCAAGACCGCAGGCACGGCAACCGTAACCGTTGTTAACCCAACGCCTGGGGGCGGAACGAGCGCTGGGCAGACGTTTACCATCGAATAAGGGTTAAGGCCGGAGCGACGAAGGCTAAACGAAGCTTCGAGCGGAATCATTTGCGTAGGCTCCGCTGTTCTTTGCTGGGTGAGTTCTGCTGTTTCCTGTGTCGCGGCGGGCCACGCAACGATCGCCGCGTCTACTCCGATTGGGAGTGGCGCGGGCGAATGCCTTGACCGGGGCGGCACTCCGGACAAGTCTGCCTGGAGATCTGGCTACGGGGGCAGACACATCTGCCTGGCTTTGGGAATACAGTGCCCTGTTCCGCCGCATTGTGGGCGGTTTGTCGGCAACTCTTACCTTGGGATACTTTGGGTTTGCCCGTCACTCGGGAGCAATCCGAAGACTTAGTTTCTTTCAAGGGCAGAGTTAGTGGCGTTTGCCCCGTTTGTGGTTCGCCTCATTATTCCTCTTTCAGAGCGCTCCCGAAGACGGCTGTCCTCCGAACGAAACATAAAAGCCCCAGAAAAGCAGAGTGAGTGGAACCAGCAGTGCGATCATAGCGCGGCCTGCGTACTACTGGTCGAGAATCAGTGGTGGTGACGTACCGAGGGTTAATAGGATGAAGAAGAAAGCGGCCGCGGCAACCAGGCCAACTCTAACCAGCACTGCCAGGAATACAAGCACGAACAGGACGGTGAGAGCAAAACCCAGTGGAGTGGTTCCGTTCGAGATCTGAACGATTCTATCGATGGCCAGATTTTGAGCAGAGAACGCCTCGTTCCCCAAAACGCGGTCCGAAACGATGAAGGAACTCGGACTCAAATTTGCAATTCCGATGTTTTTCTTCGAGGGAACGGAAGATTTCACCACACCGACGGAGCTTGCCCGGAAATATCTCGAGCGATTCAAGCACCGCGAAAAGAATTTGTGCCGATTTCTGGAGGCCACTTTGCAGTGTTTATGAACTCGGATCAGTTTCTCAGGGAACTTGTCGCGCATGTTCTGCCGATTGCGGCCAGCCGAATTTTTGCAGTTGATCTTTCTTTGAAAGTCCGGCGTCGCCGATCGATAGCACTCAAAACCCCATCACCGGGTCAATGAGTGCTATGGCGACCGATCAACAGTGATCCAGAGGGTAGGCTGTTTTCAGATGCCATGCCATCTGAATAGGGCGCAGCTATTCGTGTCGCAAGGCCTCGATCGGATCCAGTCGTGACGCACGCAATGCCGGCACCATCCCGCTGATGAGTCCCACCGCGCCAAGGATGAGAGTGGCCGCGATCAATGTTCCCGGAGCAATAATGAGACGGATGTCGCCCGCTTCCCCGTTCTTGGCGAACGCGCTGTAGAAGGTAAGCCTTCCCACTGAAAGTGCGACGGCGTACGCCAGAATCATTCCCAGAATACCGCCAATGAATGTAATGGTCAGAGCTTCAGCGAGGAACTGCATCAGAATGTACCGCCGTTGCGCGCCCAGCGCTTTTTGCACGCCGATCTCCCGCGTGCGCTGCGTGACCGAAACCAGCATGATATTCATGAGCCCGACTCCGCCAATGCCGAGCGTAAGCGTGCCAATGAATCCCATCAAGATCTTCAGCCCGAGCGTAATGACCTCGAATTGATGCAGCTGAGTCATCAGGTTGAACACTCTCACCGCTTCACGATCCGTCTGATTGAACTTGTGCTGCGTCGCCAGAATCGTCCGGACCGCGGGTTCGATTCGTTGGTACTCCGGCGTCTGGTAGGTGAACCACATCATGTCCAGGTAATGCGTGTCCTTCAGATCGCTCATCGTAGTGAAGGGGATGTAGACCATGCGGTTGATATCGTCATTCCCCTCCTGCATCTTGGCGCTCAAAACGCCGACCACTTCAAAGCTGAGACCATCCAGCCGGATGTACTCCCCGAGTGCGTTGCGTCCGGAAAACAGCTTTTCCTTTGCTTCCGAACCGATCACCGCGACCCGTGCTCGCTGCACCTGGTCTTCCATGTTGTAAAAACGACCTTGCCCCAGCTTGAGCGCGCGGATCGACAGCACACTCGGATCATTCCCGCTCACCCTAAATGTGAAATCTCTGTTGTCGTATTGGACGTTCGCCTGTTTCTCGACAGTGGGTGTGATATGAATAATCTGTGGAAGGTTGGTGGCAAGCGCCTCGACGTCATCCTGCGTAAATCGGATTTGGACTCCCGATTTCTGGCCGCCGGCCTGCACGGAAGTTTTTCCCGGGATCACGATGACGAGCTTCGTGCCGAAGTTCGCAAAGATGTTCGCACAGGCCTGGCCAAAACCGTCCCCATAAGCGAGCAGCATGACCACGGTCGCAATGCCCCAGGCCATGCCCAGCATCGTAAGCGCCGTGCGCCGCCGGTTGTGGAGCATCGCCGCATAGGCTTCCCGGAGCAAATCCCTCAACATCGCATTACTCCTGCCGGAGCGCTTCCACCGGCTGTAGCATCGCCGCCTTCCGCGCGGGATACAAACCTGCCGCCACTCCCGCAAGCGTCAGGCTCCCAATCGCCAGCACTGCCGACATCGGCACCAATTTGGGAGGATCAAATCCTTGTGGCCCGTGTATTCCTCCCATCATCGCCATCAATCCGCCCGCCATCATCATGCCGATCAATCCGCTTCCCAGTGTGAGCAATAGCCCTTCTAGAAAAAAATGAAAGAGTATATTGCGGTTGGTCGCACCCAATGCCTTGCGTAGTCCAATCTCTTGTGTGCGCTCGCTCACTGCCACGAGCATGATATTGATCACGCCTATCGCGCCGAGAGCCAGCGTGACCATTCCTACAGCTCCCAGGAACATGTTCATCACGTCGAAAATGGTTCCCACCATTTTCGATTCCTGAATCGAATCCCACTCGTCAAAGGCGCTGCGATCGCTGGCATCGAATCCGTGATTGCGGCCAACAATCTCGTGAACCTCCTCCTGCGCCAGCAGGTGCTCCGCCGTCACAAGCGGCTGATACTCGATGAAGGAAATGGAGTTCTGATGGTTTTCTCCCTTGAGTGGGAAGTTCGCGGCCATCACCTGGAAAGGGATGTAGCCACGCAGATTCAGCCACATGTTTTCGCCCCGGCCAAGATGCGGCATACTGCCCACCACTTCAAATCGGATGCCATTCAAAAGGATGAACGCGCCAACCGCGGGACGCCCGGGAAAAAGCGTCTTCAGCAACTCGTTCCCGAGGACGATCACATTCCTCCTCTGTACTCCGTCTAATTCATTGAGCCAGCGCCCTTCCTGCAGGGGAAGATAACTGATCTCGTTCAGCTGCGGCTCTGTACCAAGAATCTCCCCACTACCGGTAGCAAATTCGCTCACCTCGTGCAGGTCGCCGCGCGAAATGATCGGGCACGCATTGCGGACATATCCGGCTTGCCTGATGTCAACATAATCCTGATACGTGAGCAGGTAGGAACGCGCAGAATTCATGTTGCCCTTGACGGCTGGCGCTCGTCCCGGAAACAGAAACATGATGTTCTTGCCGAACTCCGCCAGTTCCCGCTTGTTGCCAGAGCGGAAGCCTTCGCCTACCCCTACCAGCAGCAGTAAAGATCCCACTCCCCAAGCGATCCCGAACATGGTGAGAAATGAGCGCAGCTTGTGCCCCCAAAGATTGCGAAGGATTTGCGCGAAGATGTCCAGCACGGTGCGCATCATCGACCCAGGTTGTACTCTTCGATCTTAGATGCACCAGTTGTGTTACGAGAACACAACATTTCACTCAAGAAAGCGAACGATGCTACCACAGGGATCTCCAAAGTTCCTGGCAAAGCACGGGCTTCGTTCTGGCCTCCGGCGGCCCTAAGATTGCCGACCATAGGAATAGTACGTCGATCGGCTCTTCAAAGTTCCGCAACAAGTCGAAGCATTATCTCTCCATCGGCAGCCTCCTTCAGTTGCCTTTGTGCTTCAGTTGTTCACTGCTGCTGATCCGCGCCGATGAAACGATGGGTGGAGCAGCCTCGGTCAGGGCACCAAGAGTGAGCCTGCCCCCGGTGCTGTCCGCAGGCCGGTGGCGTCGAAGACATAGGTTCTCGTTTCGCCTTCGTTGCCTTGAGCGGGGATGGTCTTGCCGTTTAGCAGGAAGCTGACGCCAGCGGCGTTTCCCGCTTTCACGACGATCTCGCGGCTGGCGCGGGCGGAGGTATGCGCGGGCGCGATCAGCGTTTCGTTGGCGACGACAGGGTTGCCGTCAGCCGTCAGGGACTTGCGGAGGTGCCTGCACAGGATCTTGGGAGAAATGGGCCGCGAGAAGTGCGGCTTCCATGCCTTTCGGAGATACCGTGTGAACCATCTTCGCAAGCAACGAGTGCCAGAGGACCTATTGCGTTTCTGGATCGGTCACGCCGACGGGAGCGTCACAGACGGCTACTCGAAGGTCAAGGAAGATGTTGAGTTCCGCAGAATCATCGCAGAACAGGCAGGACTCGGCCTCCACATGCCCACTGTGGTACCGAAATTGCCAGTTGCGCCCATTGCACCCAAAATGGATCGAATTTTTCGGGCTCTAGGTGTTTGAAAAGATTGGTCGGGGAGAGAGGATTTGAACCTCCGACCCCCTGGTCCCGAACCAGATTCCGGCCCTCGTGGAATTCTATTGAACTTTGTAGATCGCAAGTGATTGGTGTTGAACGAGTTGCGGCCTCGTACCCGTGCCTCGCATTGATCTCTGTTGAACTTTGATGCTTCGACCGCTACAAAATCGTCTACATTTTGATATCGAACAAAAAGCGAATTCACTATTTTTCTAACTTCCGATGCGCTTCCGATTGAGTCCATTTCTGGATAACTTATGTTGCGACAATTCTTGGGTCGATGAGTGCAATCGCGAGTGGTGTTGACAAAGTCCAGTTTCCTCAAAACAGCGAAATTTTGGGGATGGAAAATGTCTAGAAAAACCGAGAAAGTCGTTTGTAGGGCATCCTAGCGCGATTTTATTTTTGTGAATTTCGCGGGCGATATTTCAACAGCTATCCTTCCGAGACACCGCCAAGCCCATGGCTTTTCATTGACTTGCCCGTTTCGCAGACGTAAGATTCGCGCCAGTGATCGGCCAAATCATTTCGCGCTACCGCATTGTCGAAAAAGCTCGGCGGCATGGGTGTCGTCTACAAATCGGCTTGTTGACTTGTCGGGGATTAGACCCAGCCTCCGCTTTGCCCACTCGTCACAAAGGAGTGTGACGCCCACCTTGCAAAACTAATCGGGTGGGCTTATCACTGCCGCTGACAAACCGGCCCGCCACGCAGCCTGGACTGCAGAGGAATTCCGCTCGCTTCACGCCGAAATACGCGAATAATGCCCTGTGGTTCGTCAAAACCTCACGTCCTGGTAAGAGCTGCCTTCCGAGTGGTGGTCAGCCTCAAGATTCAAGATTCGTTGCTACTGCAGATGTTACTTCAAGGCGCGGCTCAGCCAACGACGGAAATGTCACCCGCATTTCTGCTGCGGATAATACGAGTTGTTTCCGGTCGACGAAGTTGACGGAACCTAAGCCGCAACAGCGTAACGATGGTGGAACCCGCCGAGTCGCGGGAAGGACTCAATCCGATTTCCCTCCGCAGACGGGATCGCGGCCGGACGCCCTTCCGGAGTGTCCTTCGCCAATCCCAGAGGCGTTCGGTCCTCATGGTAATAGCGAACATGCTCGGCCATCAGCCGCTTGAGATGGCATTCATTCAGCACGATCACGTGATCGAGCAAATCTCGACGGCAGCTTCCTACCCAGCACTCGGCGACACCGTTCTGCCACGGACTGCGAAAGGCCGTTCGTATCGGTTGACTGTCCAAGTCCTTCACAGCGAAACCACGTTACCAGCAAACTTCGAGTCGTGGTCGAACAGCAGACATCTTTGTGCTGGAACGTACGGCCATGCTTCCCGCAATTGCTGAACAACCCAGAGCGCATGGGGACTGCGTGTCACGTTGAAACGAAGAATCTTCCGCCGGTCGTGGCCGATGACATGGCTGCAATGGCCTCGCGGTGGTTCGGGAGAAACGTCAGCCATCGCGAGACAGTAGTTTCTGATAGACGGAAACCCAGCTTTAGCAGCTCGCCGTGAATGCGTGGCGCCCCCAAGTCGGATTCTCAGCCGCCATGCGAGCGATCAGGCCACGAACCTCCCAACTCACCCGTCTTCGTCCTCCCGCTCGTCTGGCTCTTGAAATCCGGGTCCTACAACCGGAAGCCTGCCCGATGCCACCCGACAACCGTTCTCGGTGTAACCAAAATGAGAAGCCCTTTCCATCCGGACCAGAACCTTCGTAAAACAATCCAGAACAGCTTGTGCTAAGGTCCCCAGCCGACGGCGAGGTCGCTTGGCGTGCAGAGCCAGCAATTGCTGACGGAGAGCGAGATTTTCAAGAACGGAAAGCACTGACAACCCATCCCAAGAGATGTCGGAGCGACGTGACTGTGGCCAAAATCATGACCAGAATCTTATCGAAATACGTCGCATCAAGCTCGTCTGCAAGTCCTTCATTCCACGAGTGCACGAGGTTTTGACGAGGGACAGCTTGATTGGGCCACATTTTAAGGTTTTCCTGTAGCTTCGCATACTCCACCTTGGCTTCTTTCAGGATGGGGATGTCAGGGTCGGCGTCTTTCCAAAGACTAACGATGATCCGCCAAGGGCTGCGCCCACGGATCTTTGAAATCATCTGGGTCGGGTGTCAGTTGGGATGAACCGAGAGAGACCGCCTCAGGACAGTTCCGAACATAGAGAAAGGACCTGTGACAAAGTAAAGTTTTGAAACAATCTCTTGACTGCAAAGGACTTACAGTTTATCTTCGTTAACGTTTACGGTTCGCCGCCAGCCGGTGCGGGCCAGCTTATGAAAATCGGTATATTGTCGCCCGAAACCAAAAGCGCGCCGATACCCCCTCGATCGCAGCCATGACCCGAAAAACCAAGCTGCTGGACATCGCCGAAGCCTTGGGAGTATCGACCGGCACCGTCCACCGCGCCCTGCACAATCATCCTGGCGTCAGCACCATGACCAAAACCAGAGTGTTGCAGATGGCCAAGACTCTGGGGTATCGTCCGAATCTCGCAGCCCGGTATCTGTCCTCGAAGCGAAACCTTCGGGTTTCTGTGAATACGCTGCAAGGCACCACTTCGTTCTGGGACGAAGTGCGCGCCGGGATCAGCGAAGAGGCGCGGGCTCTGGTCATGGAGAATGTGGAGATTGAGTATCGAACCTATCCACGCCTCGGCGAGGGCGAGGAAGAAGCCTTCGAAGCCGCTCTGAAAGCGGGCGTAGATGGAATCATTACCTTTCCCAGTCGTCCGAAGAGTTTACTCTCCGGGATGCGGCGAGCGTCCCGCAGCGGCATTCCGGTCGTGTGCGTGGCCACCGATGCACCCAACACGGGCCGTTTGGCGGTCGTCTCCATCGATACCCTGGCCAGCGGTGCGCTGGCCGCCGACTTGATGGGAAGGTTTCTCGGCGGCAAAGGAAAAGTTGCCGTAACTTTGAGTTCTTTAGCGATCACCGAGCATGCCGAGAAGCACAAAGGCTTTGCCAGCACCCTGCTCGGCCTATATCCCGAGATGCTGCTGCAGGAGACCATCGAGGATCACGACGTCGAGTCCGAGGCCTATGAGAAAAGCAGCAAGCTTTTCAAGCAGCACGCCGACCTGGCTGGCGTCTACGTTACGACCGAGGCTTCCATCCCGGTGCTGAATGCTGCCCGCGACGCAAACCTGCTCGACAAGATCACCTTTATCACCACCGATCTGTTTCCGGCACTCGTGCCTGAGATCCGGTCCAGAGCGGTGGCGGCCACGATTTACCAGCGGCCGCGCACGCAAGGCCGCATGGCGTTCCGGGTGTTGCATGAATTCCTGGTGGAGGGCGAGTGCCCATCCTTCCAGTCGACTCTGGCTCCGCACCTGGTGATGCGCGGCAATCTGGACTTTTTCCTGCAGCGGCAATCCCTGGAATCGAGCCCGCAGCGGGCGCTTCGGCTGCAGAGCGCCTCGCCGGAGTTGGTCGAGTACTTCGGCTAGAAGTTTTTCTTGAGGCAGGCACGGCCCGCGCAGACGGAGGGAGTATCAAGTTTCTCGGGATTGACGTCGGCACCGGCGGAACCCGCGCTCTGATCATCGATGAACACGGGCACGTCGTCGCGTGGAGCACGGAGGAGCACGCGCCCTTCGCCTCGCCTCAGCCGGAGTGGGCGGAACAGGATCCGCGCGATTGGTGGCGAGCCTGCCGTTTGGCGGTTCGGCGCGCTTTCGACGCCGCTGGAACCAGCGCCGATGAAATCGCCTGCGTCGGCTTCTCCGGACAGATGCACGGGGCAGTTTTGCTGGATGTCCGCGATGAAGTGGTTCGTCCCGCCCTCATCTGGTGTGATCAGCGCACCGAGCCGCAAGTCCAGGAGTTGTACGGTCTCTTCGGTGCCGATCGTCTCACTCATCTCACATGCAATCCGCCACTAACGAACTTCACGCTCACCAAACTGCTTTGGGTGCGGGAGAACGAGCCTCGCAACTGGGAGCGCGTTGCCCACGTCATGCTGCCGAAGGATTACGTGCGCTTTCAACTCACGGGCGAACGCGCCATCGATATGGCGGACGCTTCAGGAACGCTTCTTCTGGACGTGGCCAAACGCGAGTGGTCCTCTGAAGTTCTAAGCCGTACGGAAATTAATCGAACACTGCTGCCTTCGCTGTATGAGTCTCAGCAAGTGTGTGGCCGGGTTTCGGCGCACGGCGCGGAAGCGACCGGATTGAAGCCTGGAACACCTGTGGTAGCAGGGGCAGGAGACCAGGCTGCGGGAGCGGTGGGGATGGGAATCGTTCGCCCGGGAACGGTAAGCGCAACCATCGGTACCTCCGGCGTGGTATTCGCCGCGACGGACGGGCCGGCGCTCGATCTCCAAGGAAGAATTCACACCTTCTGCCACGCCATCCCCGGACGCTGGCATGTGATGGGAGTGACGCAGGCCGCCGGCCTGTCGCTGCGCTGGTTCCGCGATCGCTTCGGCGCCGGGCTTGCGGCACCGAATGACGAACGCGATCCGTATGAGCGGCTGTGCGAGGAAGCGTCCGCCGCTCCGCCCGCGTCTGACGGAGTCTTCTGGGCGCCCTACCTGATGGGAGAACGCACTCCTCATTGCGATCCCAACGCGCGGGCTGCGCTGCTTGGTCTCTCTGCCATCCACACTCGAGCCCACGTGATCCGCGCGATCCTGGAGGGTGTGGCGTTCAGTCTGCGGGACAGTTTCACCATCTTCCGCGAAATGAAGCTGCCGGTCGATCGCATCCGGCTAGGAGGCGGAGGAGCCCGATCCCCGCTATGGCGGCAGATTCAGGCCGATGTTTATGGACACGCGGTGGAAGTGGTACAGACCGAGGAAGGCGCAGCATACGGGGCTGCGATTCTTGCCGGAGTCGGCGCCGAGAATTGGCCCTCCGTCGATGAAGCCTGCGACGCCGTGGTGCAAACTGCCCAGAAGATTCAGCCTGATCCGAAAAACTCTGCCGTCCTCGACCAGGCCTACGGCACGTATCGCAGAATCTATCCAGCTCTGCTGTCGATTTCGAATCACGCCAGCACGAAGCCGACCGCGCAACCTGCCGCAGTAACGATCCCGTGATTCGATCTGCTGCAGATGCGGCTTCGCAAGCCGGTCTCAGCAGCCTGCACCATCCCGCCCATGCCAGTAAGTAGTCCATCCTAGATAGCGCGTAGCCGCCTCGTGCGTCGCGCCCGCGACCGTGGAGAAATTGGCGGCTACATGATGCTCGAAGCCGCTCTCGCAAATGTAGCGCAGGAGTTTCTGCAGGTGCGGGATCTCCACCACGCCCGCGCCGCCGAACGTATTCAGGGAATCGTTGGTGAATGCCCCTTCGCCGACATATCCACGTACCACGCCGGCGCAGTCATCCGTGGAGAAGCGGGCGAAGCTCATCGCGCCCGCTTTCACGCGGCCCACGCAGGTTCCGAACGTGTTCTCCTTGCCCACCGTCCCGGCAATGATTTCCTGGAAGTCCATGCGAACATCCTGAAAGAAATGCTTGGGAAGGTTGCTGCAGTGGAAACAAACGGCCTTATCGGGGTTGTCGCCGTAGTTGTTATTCCAGTCGAGCAGGGCGCTGGGAGTTTCTGAGGCTAGGCGCAGGGCGTGCATGCTGACCGTACCGCATACATCGACCTCGCAGGCGCTGGGAATTAAATCGTTGCTCATCATGCTCATGATGGTGCACGGGACCACGCCGAAAAATTCTTCCAGCGCCGTCCAGCATTGCACGGCGCTCACCGTGACATCCCTCGATTTCATCCAGTCGTCAATGACCGCGCCCAGTTTGGCCATCTTGACGAGAGCGGCTTCGGGGACGCCGCTGGTGGTCACATACTTGCGAATGTCGTTCAGTTTGCGCTCTACGCTAGCTTCCGTGTCGGCCAGGCGCGCGATGCGTCCCAAAATCTCAGACAGATCTATGGTCTCTACCGTAATGCCGTTCGCCTCCAGAATCTTTTCGCTGTAGCGAACGGTATTAAACGCCGCTGGACGCGCTCCGATGCTGCCGATGCGCAAATTACGCAGGCCGTTCACGATGCGGCAGACGGCGGCAAACCGCGCTAGATCGTCGCGGAACTCCGCCGAATCGGGAGCGCTGGTATGCGACGCGGTGAGAGAATAAGGAATTCCATACTGCCGCAGGTTGTTGCAGGCCGACATCTTGCCGCAGAAGCTGTCGCGGCGGAATGCGATCGTCATTTTCAGCGGCTCGTCCGGCGTGGCCTGCACCAGCACGGGAACGTCGAGGCGCGCCAGACGAATCGTATCTGCAATGGCGCGCTCATCCCCAAAGTTCGGCAGGCTGACGATCATGCCGTCGATCTCGTCGGCATGCCTGCGAAAAAGCTCGGCGCAGCGTTTGGCTTCTTCATACGTTTCGACAGCTCCGTGCTTGCTCTCCTCCGGCCCCAGAACTACCACGGCGATGCCCGCCTGCTCGAGTGCGCGCATCATTTCTTCCCGGCCAGACTTGGCCAGCTGGTCAGGAAAAAAACCGCGGTTCCCGACAATCAAGCCGAACGTCATCTTCTGTCTTTGCTTCGACTTCTCATCGCGCGACATTTTAGTCCTTGGTGACCGAGATTTTTCCAGCCTGAGCGGAGTCAATTACAGTCATGGTCTGAAATGGTAGCAGTAAGCCGCTCCCGCCAGCGCGAGCAAAGCGCCCCACCACACGTTGGCGTGCAGTGAAAACAGCACTACCGGCTCCGCGGGCGGATGCACCAGTTGGTACAAGCCCGCTCCCAGGATCAGCAGGCCGTTCGAGAGTAAAGAGATGCCAATGAAAAACCAGATGGAGATCGAGCCCTCAGAGTGCATAGCCCTCACCAGAACAGAATATTCAGCACGATAAACACGACCGCGACAGCGCCGGCCCAGAACACGGGTCGATGATAGAACGGCAACTCTCCCTCAGATGGTATCTCGGTTTCGCCGTACACCAGACCCTTGAGTTCGCTGGCTGGCTTGGGAGCGGTCAACAGGCTAACCACAACCGTGACGATGACGCAAAGAATCCAAGACCAGAGGGCCCGGTACATGTTCTCGGCCATGTCGCGAGCGTACGGCGACAAGGCCACGTAACGGAGCGCCGAGGGATCCACTTTCACCCAGGCCCACATGGCAATCGACGAGACCGTTCCGGCCAGCAACCCCCAGAATCCTCCCGCCGCGGTGGCGCGTTTCCACAGCATTCCGAGCAGCACCGTCCCGAACAGCGGCGCAATAAAGAAGCTGAAGAGCGCCTGCACGTAATCCATGATGCTGAGGAAATGGATCACCAAGTACGCGGTCCCGATGCTGATCGCCACCCCGCCGATAGTCGACCAGCGTCCCATGCGCACGAGTTGCTGATCATTCGCGTTCTTGTGGAAGAGGGCGCTGTATATGTCGTAGGTCCAAACCGTGGAAAAGGCGCTCACATTCCCCGCCATGCCCGACATGAATCCGGCCATTAACGCGGTGACCCCCAGCCCGAGCAGCCCGGGTCCGCAATAGCGCGCCAGCAGCAGCGGAAGAACCTCGTTATAGCTGTGGCCGCCGCTCGCCACGGCCGCGCCTTCGCCGACTAGTTTCATGGGCAACACGGCGATACCGATCAGGCCGGGAAGAATCACGATAAAGGGCACGAACATCTTGAAGGCCGCGCCAATTACCGGCGCCATCTTGGCGGCGCGCAGATCTTTTGCGGAAAGCACGCGCTGCACGACCAGAAAATCCGTCGTCCAGTAACCGAATGAAATGATGGCGCCCAGGCCGAACACGATCCCCGTCCAGTGGATGCCCATGGGGTTGGAATTGAATGATCCGAGCGTGCCCCACAGGTGCGTGTATTCCGCCGAGGCGTTGCGCTCGATCTGGAGACGGAGATTGCTCCAGCCGCCCGCTTCAATCAGGCCGAGGATTGGGATCAGCAGCGCTCCCGCCCAAATCAGAACGAATTGCAGGACTTCGTTGAAGATGGCGGAACGGAGCCCGCCGAGTCCCACGTAAATGGCAACCGTAATGGACGAGATCAAAATGCTGAAGTTGATGTCCCATCCCAACACGACTTTCATGACCAGCGCCATGGAGTACATGTTGATGCCGCTCATGAGCACGGTCATGAAAGCAAAGGAAATGGCTGACAAGGCGCGGCTCGATTCTCCGTAGCGAAGCTTGAGATAGCCGGGAACGGAGTGGGTCTTGGAGATGTAATAGAACGGCATCATCACCAGTCCCAGGAAGAGCATCGCTGGGATCGCCCCGATCCAATACCAATGGGCGGCCAGGATGCCATATTGATAAGCGGCGCCAGCCCATCCCATCAGCTCTAGCGCTCCCAGGTTGGCGGAGAGAAAACTGAGTCCGGCGATCCAGGCCGTCATCTCGCGGCCCGCAAGAAAGTAATCCTCACTGGTATTGGCTCGCCGCTTCAGATAGAAGCCGATGGCCAGGACCAGAGCGAAGTAAAAGATAACGATGACGGCATCGACTGGCGCCAGATGCACCAGATGAGTGGGGACAGCAAGCGATAGGAGCCCGTTCATTTACGGTTTACCCGTCCGTACGGACGTCATTTGACTCGAAGAACGACCACAGTGAGGCTGATCCCATGCCTTCCGACGAAGACCCCGATGAGGCTCCTGAAGAAGGTCTGAGACGTAAACGTTCACGCTGCCGTTTGAGGTTTTTACGTCCACGCATCATGTTTGTCAAGCCTGATTGTCAAAACTAGCTGTCAACTCAATCGCGCAAGGCGCCGTCCCGTCAGAGCGCTTCATCCAGCTCAGACCGACGGCAACCTCGCTATTTCAGATTGATGGACTCCTTCAACGGCAAAACGCTGGAAGAGCCTCCCACAAGAAACGTGTATTCTCCGGATAGCAATTGCCATGCATCCTGGTCAGCATCGAAGACGGAGAGATACCAGGGATCGACTTCGATCGCCACCTCCTTGCTCTCACCCGGATCAAGATTGACTTTGCTCCACCCGACTAACCGCTTGGGTGGCTCCGCAGCGCTGGCCGGCAAGACTGCATAAACCTCGGCAATCTCCGTGCCGGCGCGGGAACCAGTATTGGTCAGCCGGAAACTCAAGCGAACACTCTTCCCGGAAGTCAGTTTGAGATCGGAGTAGCTGTAGCTTGTGTAAGAAAGTCCATAACCGAAAGGAAATAGCACTTCTTTCCGTTCGGCGTCATACCACTTGTAACCGACCTTGAGGCCATCGTCATACGTTAGCTGAAACGCCGGTAAGCCCTTCGCAATAGCCTTCCACGGTTCAGGATCCAAGGGATCGGTGGTCGACTTCTTGGGAGGTTTCACCAGAGTGGGATGCGGCAAGTCAGCATCCCTCTCGGGAAATGTGATGGGCAGCTTCGCGCTGGGGTTGACGTCACCAAACAGGACGCGGGCAACCGCTTCCGCGCCCCGCGTGCCGGGATACCACGCTTCCAGAATGCCCGTCACCCGGCCGACCCACGGCATGGTAACCGGACTCCCAGTCTCGAGCACCACAATCGTATGTGGATTGGCGGCTGCGACCTGAACGATCAAGTCATCCTGATGTTCGGGCAGCGACAGCGTTTCCAGATCCATGCCTTCGCTTTCCCATTGATATGCAAACACGATGGCAACATCCGCGGTCTTCGCCAGCGTCGCTGCCGAAGAAATATCCGTGCCAGGATCGAATTGAACTTTGGCAGCTGGGGCCCTGGATCGAACGGCTTTGAGGGGCGATGTTGGGAACCAGATATGAGCTTGCCAGGTCGTTCGTCCTTCGCCGGGCGGCATGATGGCGTTTCCTCCCGGAGGATCGACCTGCGCCGACCCACCGCCGGAGAGCATTGCCACGTCGGAGTGGGCGCCGATCACCGCGATGGTACGAAGCTGGGATGTATCGAGCGGAAGCTGGTTTCCATCGTTCTTCAGCAATACGATGCTTCGCTCGGCAATTCTCTGTGCAATTTCAAAGCCGCGCTCGACGTCAACAACGCTCCTCCGCGGAGGGTCGTCGATTACGCCGGTGGCAAACATGGATCGCAGTATTCGGTCAACGTGGTCGTCGACTTCGGCCATCGGTATCTGGCCTGACTCGACAGCCTTTTTCAGATATTCCCCATAGAACAACTCGCCTGGCTCCTCATGATCCAGGCCCGCAGCCGATGCCTTTGCGGCGCTGTGAACTCCTCCCCAGTCAGACAGGACGAAACCCTTAAAGTTCCATGCTTTCTTCAGCACGTCCGTCAGAAGGTATTTATTCTCGCAAGCGTAGGCGCCATTCACGCGGTTGTAGGAACACATCACCGCGGCGGCATTCGACTCGCGCAAGCCAACCTCGAAGGCGAGCAAATCGGTTTCTCGCATCGAGCGCTTGTCGATATTGACGTTGACTGCGTTTCGCCCGCTTTCCTGATCGTTCAGCGCGTAATGTTTGAGATCGCCCAGCACATGTTGCGCCTGCAATCCTTTGATGACCTGCCCAACCATCTTGCCGGCAAGCAACGGGTCTTCCCCCATGTACTCGAACGTGCGTCCGTTGCGAGGTTCGCGCGCGAGGTTCACTCCCCCGCCCAGGGACATGTTGTAACCCTGGTCTCGCAACTCGCGCCCGATCAGGGCGCCGTACTCATAGGCCGTATCCAGATCCCAGCTTGCAGCGCCGGCCAGATCGTCGGGAAGCGCCGTTGAATAGCGTCCATTCTCTCCGCTACTTCTGACCCCGTAGGCTGCGTCCGACATCTGAATGCCGGGAATTCCCAAGCGCGGGATGCCGACTACGTAACCGGCACCACCATTGGACTGCGTGGCTAGCGGACTCATCGGGCTCAGGTCTTTCATGCCGGTTCCGTGGAGGAGGGAAATCTTCTCGCTGAGCGTCATCTCTTTGACGACCAAGTCCGCCCGTTGATCCGGAGAAAGTTGCCGGTTCAACCAGGGCTTCGCCGGCACCGGATTTGCTGAAGCAGACTGTGCAGCCGCCGGCAGTTGCGAAACCGCGACAACTGCAACCGTGACAAAAATAATGAAGATAGCGATGCTACGCGCTACGGCGCCGGCGCAACGTAAGCATGGGTTCCAGTTCATAGGTCCTTTTTCTCTGCGCTAAAGCTAGCCGGTTATGGGGGACGGTGACCGCAGCATCGCACCTCAATGGACCGAGAATTTGTAGATCGTCTGTGTGCTGTAGATCGCAGGCGGCCGGAGAATCACCGAAGGAAACGCCGGCTGATTTACGGCATTCGGGAAGTGTTGCGTCTCCAGGCAGAAACCCGAGTATTTCCCGTACACCACTCCGCGCTTACCGGTGATGCTTCCGTCGAGAAAGTTTCCGGAGTAGAACTGCACCCCGGGTTCGGTCGTCCAGACCTCCATCTGCCGGCCTGAGGACTCATCAAAAACGCGGGCCGCCAGTTTGAGCTTGCCTGTCTCCGTGGCCAGTACGAAATTGTGATCGTAACCTCCGGGGTTTCCCTTCATTTCCGCGATGTGCGCGCCGATGGCTGTCGGATGCGTGAAGTCGAGCGGCGTTCCAGCCACCGGCGCGATCTTGCCCGTGGGGATCAGCGTAGCATCCACCGGCGTGTATTTCTCCGCGTTGAGCTGCAACACCTCGTTCAGGACGTCCTTGTTGCCGTTGAGGTTGAAATAGCTGTGATTAGTAAGATTGACGGGAGTCGCTGTGTCGGTCTTCGCCGTGTATTCAAGCTGCAATTCGTCATTGTCGGTCAGCCGGTACAGGATCGTCACCAGCAAACGCCCGGGGAAGCCCTCGTCTCCTTCAGGACTGTCGTAGGTGAAGCGAACCGCAGCCCCATTGCGCTCGTGAACCGGTTCCGCTTTCCAGACCACACGGCTCAAATCCTTCGACCCGCTGTGGAGGTTATTGGGCGGATCGTTGATTTCCAGCGAATACTGTCTTCCGTCCAGCTTGAACCTGCCGTTGGCGATGCGATTCGCTACCCTTCCGACGGTTGCGCCAAACCAGGGATGCTTTCCCAGGTAACCCTGAAGGTTGTCGAACCCCAGAACGACATCGCCCAATTTTCCCGATCGATCCTTGACCCATAATTCGGTGAGCGTCGCGCCATAGGTGATAATTTTAGCGGTGCTGCCTTTCGCATTCTTCAAAACGTACAGATCGATTGTGGCGCCGTCTTCCAGACTTCCAAACTTGATGGCTTCCACGGCAGCCTCCGAGGTTGATTCATGTGGATTCGCGGCCCAACCGGTGCCACCCACGATACAAGCCAGGGTTGCCCGCACGAGGACTTTGCCCAGTGCCCTACCAACCTTCATCGCGCCTCGCAAGTCCCGAACGATTTCGGTCGAGATTAGACCAAATCAACGTAATCGTTTCCGCAGTTATAAGCAAGCCTCTCCTTAGTCTTTCATAAAGAAAATCTCTTTCTTACTAGGAGGGATTCCGGCGACAGGCGAAGCCCTTATCCCGGCTGCAATGAATATCGGAGACAGGAGTTAGCCCCCAAATCCGGCTCACTCTTGCGGCGTTTTTGGCATTGACAATTGCGGCTCCGCAGTGACACAGTGGCTGGCGGCCAAGCGGTTACAATCGCCGGAATCGATTCCGTAAATTGCGAGGCAGTCGCTTAAGAGCGCGGGCTGCACCTGGCGTGATATCTTTTCCAGCGCTGCCGGCAGATTGCAAGTCCCGGTCGTCGAAACTGATTTCTCCGAGGTCTTCTTTGAATATGCGAGACTCACACTCCTTTGGTCGCGTGTTCACGACCGTACTTTTCGTATTGAGCCACGCGTTGTCGGCGTTCGCACAATGGCTGCCCATGAACCCGGTGGTTGCGACCCAGCCACAGACAGATGGTGTGATCTTCACGATGAGCAGCGGAGTTCTTCGGCTGCAGGTATGCTCGGACACAATCATCCATGTGCTCTACTCTCCGACGTCTTCTTTCCCGTCAACCCGTCCCGATCCTGTCGTCACCAAGACAAGCTGGCCGGCCACAAAGTTTGGCATCCAGACTAGCGACGACGAGGTCACGCTGACGACTTTGAAGATGAAGATCGTGGTCACGCGCAAGGACGGCGCCATTACCTATCGGGATCTAGCGGGCAAGCAGCTCGTGCAGGAGGCGACCAGGAGCCTGGCGCCGGTGAGGGTGAACGGCGAGGAGACTTATCACGCCGAGTCTTTTGTGAACATCTACGGATCTCACGAAGCCCTCTACGGACTCGGCCAGCACCAGGCCGGCGTGTGGAATTATCGCGGCGAATCGGTCGACATCTCGCAGGATAACTCCAACATCGCCGTGCCCTTTCTTGTGTCGAGCAACGGTTATGGGATTTTCTGGAACAACGATTCCCGCAGCCGCTTCAACAACCGCTTTGCCAATTACCTCTACATCAGTTCCGAAGTCGCCGACGTCATCGACTACTATTTTTTCTACGGCCCAGATCTCGACCAAGTCATCGCCGCCTATCGCGGGCTCACCGGACAGGCGCCCATGTTTGGCAAGTGGGCCTACGGTTTCTGGCAATGCAAGAACCGCTACAAATCGCAGGAAGAGATTCTGGGAGTCGCCCGCAGGTATCGCGACCTGCACATTCCCGCGGACAATATCGTGCAGGACTGGTTCTGGTGGAATCACAAAGGCGAGTTCGTATTCAACAAGAACTACCCCGACCCCAAGGGCATGGTCGACGAACTGCACCGCGAGAATTTCCATCTCATGATTTCCATCTGGCCCTTCATCGAACCGGGGTCGGCCAATTACGATTTCATGGAGAAGAAAGGTTGGTTCGTCGACAAGTTCAAGTTCGCCAAGCCGCCCTACCACACCGACGCCATGGCGCTATACGACGCCACCAGCGCCGAGGCCCGCAAGTTTTATTGGGACCAGGTGGATAAAGGCCTGTTCAACCTCGGGTTCGATGCCTGGTGGATGGATACCACCGAGCCTGAAACCGAAGGCCAAGAAGAAAATATTCAGCTCGGGCACAAACTGGCCATCGGCAGCGGCGACCGATACGTGAACGTCTTTCCCCTGATGGACACGGGCGCGGTTTACGACGGCCAGCGCGCGGCCTCCGACCAGAAGCGGGTCTACATTCTTTCACGCTCCGCCTTCGCTGGATCGCAGCGCAACGCCGTCACTGCGTGGTCGGGCGATATCAACTCCGACTGGTTCAGCTATCGCCGCCAGATTCCCGCGGGACTCAACTTCGCGCTTTCCGGAATTCCTTACTGGACCACCGACATCGGCGGCTTCGTCTTCGGAAGTCCCACCGATCCCGGCTTCCGCGAACTATTTATTCGCTGGTTTCAGTACGGCACATTCAATCCCATTCTGCGCGTGCACGGCACGCGCAGACCCGATGAAAACGAACTCTGGTCCTACGGACCCGAAGCGCAGAAGATTCTTGTCAGCTTTGATCGCCTGCGTTACCGCTTGCTGCCCTATACGTATTCGCTGGCCTGGATGACGACGAACCGCAGTTACACTCCCATGCGTCCACTGGTCATGGATTTCCGTACCGATGTGCGTGCGCAGAATACCGGGGACGAGTTTATGTACGGCCCGGCCTTCCTGGTAAATCCGGTGACCGAGCCGTCAGCCGTCAGCCGTCAGGTTTATCTCCCGGATGCGAAGTGGTACGACTTCTGGAGCGGCGCTTCCAGCCGCGGTGCTAGACAGATCTCCGCGGAAGCTCCGCGCGATCGTTTGCCGCTGTACGTTCGAGCGGGATCGATCATTCCCCTGGGCCCCGACCTCGAGTGGTCGACGGAAAAGCCTGCCGATCCGATCGAGCTGCGCATCTACCGCGGCGCGGATGGGGAGTTCACGCTTTACGAAGACGAGAACGACAATTACAACTACGAAAAGGGAATCCACGCAACGATTTCGTTCCGATGGGATGACGCGAGGCAAGTGTTAACCATCGGCGACCGCCAGGGAGAGTTTCCGGGAATGCTTGCCAGCCGGACGTTTTGCGTCGTCTTTGTAGGAGAACATCATGGCACCGGCATTGGGCCGACTGCTAACGCTGACAAAGTAGTGCAGTACTTGGGAAAACAAATGACAGTAACCCCGTCCGGACTTAGAGCAAAGCTCATGTAAACGAATTCAGGAGCCATGCATGCCTCCCTCATTTCTCTGCCGCGCTGTCTGGTGTGTGGTTCTTGTGACTTCAGTGTCGGCCCAAACCGCCGCGCCGTTGCCTACTTCCATCCCTACCCAGATCCCCGGGCAAAACGCGATTCTGATGGGCACCGCGTGGTATCCCGAGCAGTGGCCGGAGTCGCGCTGGGAAGAAGACCTGCGCATGATGGAATCTGCGGACCTGAAGGTCGTCCGCATCGCCGAATTTGCCTGGAGCCGCATGGAGCCCTCCGAAGGCCATTATGATTTCGACTGGCTGGAGCGTGCCATCAACCTGGCGGGCAAGCATCACATCGTTTCCGTCCTCGGAACGCCCACGGCTACGCCACCGGCCTGGCTCACGCAGAAATATCCTGACACGTTGCGCGTCGAGCCGGGCAGTCAACGCGTCATCCACGGCAACCGCGCCCACGCGTCGCCTTCTTCTCCGCGCTATCGGGAATTCTGCCGCCGCATCGCCGAGGAAATGGCGATTCGCTTCGGGCACAATCCCAACGTGGTGGGCTGGCAGATCGACAACGAATACGGCTATGCCTTGATGTCCTACGACGAGGGCACGCACAGGCAATTTCAAGATTGGCTGCAAGCGAGATATAAAACGCTCGACAGTTTGAACGAACACTGGACAACGGCATATTGGAGCCAGACCTACGACAACTGGGAAGAAGTCCCGATTCCAATTGGCGGTCACAATCCCGGGCTGATGCTCGACTGGAAACATTTCGTCACCTATACCTGGGCTTCCTACCAGCAAAATCAGATCGGTGTAATCCGCAAACACGCCGAGCCGCGCCAGTTAATAACCGGCAACTTCATGGGCTTCTTCGACGGCTTCGATCACTACATCATCACGGAACCGCTCAACTTCGCCTCGTGGGACGACTACGTCGGCTCAGGCCACGTGGATCCCGCATATAACGGCCTGGCTCACGACTTGACGCGCGGCTTCAAGCGCCAGAATTTCTGGGTGATGGAGACTCAGCCGGGGGCGGTGAATTGGTCCTCTCTCAATAATTTTTTAAATCGCGGCGAGGCCCGTGCCATGGCCTGGCAAGCCATTGGGCACGGCGCCGACGACGTGAACTATTGGCAGTGGCGCAGCGCACTCAACGGACAGGAAGAAATTCATGGCGTTCTCGTCGGCCCCGATGGCACTCCCGTTCCCTTCCTCGACGAGGTCAGCCAGACGGCGCACGAGTTCGCAAAAGTTGAGAGCAGCTTTCGCGATACCGCGCCGCTCTCGCAGGTGGCGTTGCTCTACTCTTATGACAGCCACTGGGCTATCCAGTTTCAGAAACACACCGAAAAGTATGACGACATCGGACTTCTGAAGAGCTATTACCGGGCGCTGCGGCAGATTTCCCAATCGGTCGACGTGGTCAGCGCCTACGCTGCACTCGACCGCTACAAACTCGTTGCTGCACCCAGTTTGGAAGTGCTGCCGAAAGTTCTCGCGGGTCACTTGCTTGAATATGTAAGCCATGGCGGCCACCTCGTTCTCGGTCCACGCTCCGGCATGAAAGATGAATTCAACGCGCTCCTGCCGCAACGACAGCCGGGATATCTGGCCGATGCCCTCGGCGCTCGCGTCGAGCAATACTACGCACTCGAAAAAGATGTCCCGCTCTCCGGCATCTGGGGCATTGGAGAGGCGAGCATCTGGGCGGAACAACTGGCGACCAAGGCTTCCGGTGGCGAGGTTATTCTGAAGTATGGCAAGAGCAACGGATGGCTCGACGATCAGCCCGCCGTCGTCACGCGCGCTTACGGCAAGGGAAGGATCACGTATATCGGTGCTGTCCTGGACGACAAGTTGATGGCTGTGGCCGCCGAGTGGATGACACAACAGTCGGGCGTGACGGGAGTGTTCGGCCCCCTGCCAGACGGCGTGGAGGTCAGCCGCCGTGTCGGGCCGGGCAAGCAAGTCTTCGTGATGATCAACTACGCGCAGGAAACCCGCAGGGTGAATCTGCCTCACTCCATTAAGCTCGTGCTCGGCGACAGGCAGGGAGACGCCGTCGACCTCCCTCCATACGGAGTTGCCGTCGGTGTCGATGGCGGCAAATGACAACGGGAGAATCGATGAAAGCGTGCCGATTAAACGTTGCTTTCGTTCTGCTGGCCGCAAGCCTGGCTTGGGGTCAGCAGTATCAGTATCCATTTCAGAATCCGAATCTGTCTGTCGAAGCTCGCGTTAACAACATCCTCGCGCTGATGACGCCGGAAGAAAAGATAAGCGCGCTCAGCACAAATCCCGATGTGCCACGCCTCGGAATTCGAGGCTCGGGCCATATTGAAGGCCTGCACGGTGTTGCCTACGGCGGCCCGGGCGGCTGGGAGGGGCGCGCCCTCAAGCCCCTGCCCACCACGCAGTTTCCGCAGTCCGTGGGACTCGGCGAAACGTGGGATCCAGACCTGCTGCAACAGGCTGCCGCCGTGGAAGGTTACGAGGCTCGCTACATCTTCCAAAGTGAAGAGCAATTTGTCGAAGGGCGGAGGGGCCGCCACCGCCGCGAAGGCATCGTAATTCGCTCTCCGAACGCCGATCTGGCCCGCGACCCGCGTTGGGGCAGAAGTGAAGAATCCTACGGAGAAGATCCGTATCTCACCGGAACAATGGCGGTCGCTTTCATCAAAGGCCTTCAGGGGAACGATCCCAGATATTGGCTTTCAGCGTCACTGATGAAGCACTTTCTCGCCAACAGCAACGAGAACGGCCGTGACGGATCTTCTTCCAACTTCGATGAGAGGCTGCTGCGCGAATATTATTCCGTCCCATTTCGCATGGGGGTGATGGAGGGCGGCGCGCGCGCTTATATGACCGCCTATAACGCCTACAACGGAATCCCTATGGCAGCGCAGCCGATCCTCAAAGACATGACAATGCACGAATGGGGCTTTGACGGAATCATCTGCACCGATGCTGGCGCGCTCACGAACATGTTCACGCAGCACAAGTACTTCGCTGATATCGACCAGGCGACTGCCGGCGCCATTCACGCGGGCATCAATCAATTTCTCGACGATTACAGGGAGGGAGCAACCGCGGCGGTCGAGAAGAAGCTTGCAAACGCCGCCGAGATCGACGAGAACCTTCGCGGCGTTTATCGGGTGATGATCAAGCTTGGTCTGCTGGATCCGCCTGAAATGGTTCCTTACGGCAATATCAAAGGCACGGCTCCGGTATGGAACAACGAGGAGCACAAAGCGCTGGTCCGCAAGGTCACGCAGGAATCAATCGTGCTGCTGAAAAACTCGGAGAACCTCCTGCCGCTCGATAAGAGCAAGCTGAAATCGGTAGCCGTGATCGGACCCTACGCCGATCAAGTCGCGATCGATTGGTACAGCGGAACGCCTCCGTATACCATCAGCGCGCTGGATGGAATCCGGAACAAGCTGGGCAAGGCGGTCAAGGTGAGTTTCGCGCGAGATAACACCGATGACGCGGCGGTCAAGATTGCCCGTTCGGCGAGTGTCGCCGTTGTAGTAGTCGGCAACCATCCCACCTGCAACGCAGGATGGGCGAAATGTCCGCTGCCCAGCGATGGAAAGGAAGCCATCGACCGAAAATCCATCACGCTCGAGCAGGAAGAACTGGTGAAGCAAGTCCTGGCGGTGAATCGGCGAACCGTAGTCGCGCTGATCTCAAGTTTTCCGTTCGCCATCTCGTGGACTCAGGAGCACGTGCCGGCCGTTGTCCACATGGCGCACAACAGTCAGGAGGAAGGAAATGCGCTGGCCGACGTCTTGTTCGGTGACTACAATCCCGGCGGACGGCTGGTGGTGACCTGGCCGATGTCGCTCGATCAGCTGCCCCCCATGATGGATTACGACATCCGGCACGGCCATACCTACATGTATTTCCGCCAGCAACCGGAGTATCCGTTTGGTTTTGGGCTGAGTTTCACATCATTCGCCTATTCCAATCTGCGGACGAGTGCAGAGCAACTGAAAAGCGGCGGGGAAATCACCGTGAGCGTCGACGTCCGCAATACCGGACCGCGTGCCGGAGACGAAGTCGTGCAAATGTATGTCGCGCACGTGAATTCAAAAGTGGAACGTCCGATCGAGGAACTGAAGGGATTCAAGCGCATTGCCCTGCAGCCGGGCGAGATAAAAACCGTGAGCCTGCCGCTGAAAGCCAGTGCTCTGGCATACTGGAACTCCATTCGAGGAGCTTTTGAAGTGGAACCAGATCAGGTGAAAATCAGGGTGGGCAGTTCCTCGGCTGATATCAAACTCCAACAGACGTTGACCGTGAGTCCGTAGCAGAAGCGTCTCTCCGGTCTGCGCTATCGCAACAACTATTGTTTTGCGTCCGCGGTCGAGGTCTCCCGTTGCATGGCAAGACGCAAGACATAGGCATACTTCCCCAACGGTTGCGTAGGAAGTTGCACGCGCAAGCCGTCCCCGTTCTGGCGCCACTCGATCTTTGTCTTTGCATCGGATCCGAGTAGAACGATGCTCTGAATGGTCTGACCTTGGAGTGCGTCGCTGCCCAGGCTGCGGATCGTGGCTTTTCCATCCTGCGGCCAACCGAGTTCGATAGCGTAGAGGCTGTCTCCCCTAGTAGTGAAGCGAAAGTCCTCGGCGGTGTAAGGCTTCGCATCTTTCTCATGGAAGGCGCCACCCTCGACCACGGTTGGTCCTTCTCCATAGAGCGTCCAGGGACGCGTACCGTAAATTGCTTCGCCGTTCACTGCGAGCCACGCTCCCACGTCACGCAAGACCTGTTGCGCGGGTTCGGGAATCGTGCCGTCGGGCCGGGGGCCAATGTTCAAAAGCAGATTGCCGTTCTTGCTCACGACATCGGCGAGCAGATGAACGATGAACTCCGGCGATTTGAACGTATCGCCCTCGACGTATCCCCAGGAAACGTTGCTGATCGAGGTGTCGGTTTGCCAGTGCATCGGGCGGATATCGGACAGCTGGCCGCGCTCGACGTCAAGCGTAGCCGAGTGTTCCTCGAAGGCGTCGTACTTGTAGTTGATGACAGCGCCGGTACCGCGCTGCGCGCCCTGGTTGTAATAAAAAGCGGCAAATTCCGCCAGGGATTTGCGGAAAGAGGGCTGGTTGATCCACCAATCGAAGTAAACAAGATCGGGATGATATTTCTCGACTATCTCGGCGGTGCGCGCCAGCCAATCGTCCAGGAAGTCAGGCGAGACGAACGTCCAATCCTCGTACACCCTGTCCTCGTAGCCGGGTTTTACTAAACGCAAATGCGCCGGACCATAGAAGGCAGCATAGCGTGGATCGTTCACGTCTGAGTCGAACTGGCGTCCGCCGTCGAAGAACCAGTCGTGTTCCGCGCGATGCGACGACGCCCCAAGATGAAGCCCTTCTGCGCGAACGGCTGTTGCCAATTCGCCGAACAGGTCGCGCTTCGGGCCCATCTTTCCCGCACACCAGTCAGTGAGTCTGGAGTCGTACATAGGGAAGCCGTCATGATGCTCCGCCACAGGCACCACGTACTTTGCGCCAGCCTCGCGAAACAAGCGCGCCCATGCGCGCGCATCGAAGCGCTCGGCCTTGAACATGGGGATGAAATCCTTGTAGCCAAACTTGCCCTGCGGTCCGTAGGTGGCGACATGGTGCCTGAATTCCGCAGAGCCCGGCTGATACATGTTGCGCGGATACCATTCGTTGGCGAATGCGGGAACGGAGTACAGCCCCCAATGAATGAAGATTCCGAACTTCGCGTCTTCATACCAAGCTGGCGCGTGGTAGTTCTGGAGCGATTCCCAGTAGGGGTGAAAAGGGCCTTCGTTCGCTTGCCGTTCGACGTCTTTCAGAATTTCCTGCCGCGCATCGTCGTATTTGCTTTCCGCTTTTTGCCATGCGTTTTCGATCGCGGCGGGGCCGGAGGGCGATGATTGAGCGAGCACAGCGAAACGCGAGGCAACCATGAGGATCGCGAGCGCGAGAAATACCATCGAGCGCCGCGCCAGCCGCTTGGCACAGCGCGGGAACGGAAGGAGGAAGCGAGCTTCTGTCATGAGCCTCCGAATAGAGTAAGCAGCAAGACGTCCATTACTGCGCCTTCGGGGTATCAGATCGTGGCGTTTCGTGTTGCAAAGCTTTCCGCATGCGATCGCGCCGCTCACGGATCTGGTCGCTTCCGGGAGCATTGGGCGCGAGCTTAAGGTAATCGTCGAAATCCTGCACCACCAAAGCGAACTTCTGCTGTTGGATGTGAACATTTGCGAGCACAAGATAGACTTGCGGATTGTCCGGCTTCAACTCTTTTGCCTGCAACGCGCTGGCCTCTGCTTCGGCGCCGCGGTTCAGTCCCACCAGCGCTCGCGCCAACTCGAAGGGGCCATGCCAGGATGCGTCGCCCGCGGCAATCGCGTACCGGGCCAAGGGCTCGGCATAGACAAATCGTTGTTGGTCATTGAACATTTGCGCCAGCAGAAACAGCGGGTCAGGGTATTTTCCTGCGCTGATCTCAATCGATTTGACCAAATCGTTTTCCGCGTCCCCATATTTTGCCAGCCGGTAATGCGCAATGCCGATTTGTAAATATGCTTCATAATAGGTGGGAAACTGATCGATCGCGCGCTGGAATTCGGTGATCGACTTTTCCGGCTCGGATTTCTCGTAAAGCAGCTGTTTTCCCTTTTCGAACGAGGCTCGCGCCTTGTCGGGGATGCTAAGCTCCCTTGCCGAAACAGAGTCCCCGGCACCCGATGGCGCCTTAGCGTCATGCCTGGGAAGATTGATCAGGATGGGAGCCGCCGTCCCGGCAACAATCGACACCTGTATCGTCACCGTGTCGTAGCCTCGCTTGCTGGCAACGATGTAATAGTCTCCATCCTTGAGGTAGGGAAATTGAAATTCTCCATCCATGCCGGACATAACCGGAGACGCCGCGCGGGTGCCCGAAGATAACACGTCCAGCGCCACCGATTCGACGGGAACATTGGTCTTCTCCTCGCGGACATGGCCACTGAGGTTGCCGCTGCGCTGCGGAAAGCAAAGCTGCGAACTCAGCAGAAGAAGGAGGAGAGAGAATCGGGATCGCATGAATCCTCCCTTATCGGCGTGCATTCTAGCACTTTTCGTGCGTGACCGAGTTTGGCCCGAAATTGGCTTCGGTTCAAAATCTCGCCAGCTTGACTTCTATGGCCGGCCAATCTTAACTCTTGGAAGTGCAGAGACACGACATCAGGGGCACCGGATCAAAAGCGCTGAACAGGGAACCAATGCGGCTGGCCATCGTCGCCCTCTTTTCATTTGTGGCGGCCGCGGCCCAGACCACGCAGCCAGCTTCTCCTGATCAGGACTTGCTGCGGCAACACTACGACTCGGCGCAGAGCGCTCAGTCCGCCGGCCATCTGCAGCAAGCGGAGCTCGAATACAAAGCCTTCCTGATCGAGGCTTTGCATCGGCTCGGAGATCGGCGATCTCGCTCCGGCGATTTCGAGAAGGCTGCCGGTTTCTTTCAGCAAGCGTTGCTTCTAGCTCCCAACGAGAGCGGCTTGCGTCTCGATTACGCGGAGGCCTGTCGCTCTGCAGGCGATCTTGTCAGCGCGGAATCCGCAGCCCAGAACGTGGTACAGTCGAATCCAAAGAACGCGCGGGCTCGCTTTACCCTCGGACAAATTCTGCTGCAACGTAATGACAATCAACGAGCCAGCGAGCAGCTTGAGTTTGCCGCGGCGCTGGAATCCACATTCGAGCACGGCTACGGGTTAGCCACGGCTTACTTGAAGCTCAAGGCTCCCGATCGCGCTGCCACTGTTTTCAAGGAAATGCTGGCCGGATTCGGCGACACAGCTGCGATCCGCCTGGAGTTTGGACGCGCCTTTGCCGAGGCCGGCTATCCCGAGCAGGCAATTCAGGAATTTAAGAAGGCTCTCGCCCTGGATGAAAAATTTCCGGGGGCCCACTACTCGCTCGGCGCGGCGTACCTGGTGGGGCTGGCGGATGCGGCCTTTCCCGAGGCGGCGGAAGAGTTCCGAAAAGAATTGGCGAACCATCCCAACGACGTTCTCAGTCTCTACCAGCTCGGCTACATCGCCGCGAGTCAACACCAGATCAAGGAAGCCGAAAACTACCTGGGTCGCGCGGCCACTTTGGATCCTGCCAATCCCGACGTCTATCTTTCTCTTGGCCAGGCTTATGCCGAGGCGGAACGGCGCACCGAAGCCGAGGCTGCTTTGCGGAAGTCGATTGAATTGACCAAAGATGTTTCGCGAAATCACTATCAGGTGCAGCGCGCCCACTATCTATTGGGACGGTTGCTCCTGCAGGCTGGCCACCAGGATGAAGCGAAACAGGAACTGAAACTTGCCGATCAATTGCTCAAACAGTCGGTGGCCTCGAATCAAGGACAGATACAAAGCAGGCCGTCAGGCAGTGACGGCGACACTGCGCAGATGCGCGCTGTTCGGGGGCCGCTGGATCCGGAAACCCTGAAACAGGTGGAAGCGTACGAAACACAAATAGGGCCAGCCATCGCTGACGGCTACAACAATCTGGGAGCGATCATGGCGAACGGCAACGAGTTCCCGCAGGCTGTAACGTTTTTCCAGCAAGCCGCCACCTGGAACCCGTCTCTGGAGGGGGTCCATTACAACTGGGGGAAAGCGGCGTTCGCGGGGAACCAGTATGAGCAGGCGATTGCACCTCTGACCCGGCACCTGCAATCGCATGCGGACGACAATCCGATCCGAGCGGCGTTGGGCGCCAGCCTTTTTTACGTCAAGCGATATAGCGAAGCAGTCCAGATTCTGAAACCGATGGAAAGTCAAATCAGTTCCGACGCGCGGTTGGATTACATCTACGCCGAGTCTTTGGTGAAGAGCGGCGCAGTGGCCGCGGGCATAGATCGCCTCCAGGCTTTAGAGCATGCGATGCCTAAATTGTTCGACGTTCATATGGCGCTGGGAGAAGCATATTCGCAGAAGGGAGATCATTCGAGCGCGGTAACGGAGCTCCGCACTGCGCTCGAACTAAACCCATCCGATGTAAACGCCCAACGCGAACTCGCGAGCGAGTCCGCGCCGCACTAACTTTGCTTGATTCGGTACATCGCTTGAGGAGCATGAATGCGTGCCTTCGTAGTCGCTTTGGGAATGTTGATGGCGGGTTCCGCTCAACCCGGTGGCGCCCCCCCCCTCCACTTCCGCGATATTGCACAGCAGGCTGGATTAACCAGCGTTCCCCATTTCTCCACCGAGAAGCGATATCTTGCCGAGACCGTAGGTGGTGGGGTCGCGCTTCTCGATTGCGACGATGACGGGAAGTTAGACATTGTCGTGGTCGGCGACTCGACCATCGATCGCTATCTCCAGGGAGGCGATCCCATGGTCACGCTTTACCGCCAGGATGGAGATCTTCATTTCACCGATATCACGCAGTCGGCGGGTCTCACGGTGAAGGGATGGGGCATGGGCGTCGCCGTCGGCGACTATGACAACGACGGGCTGCCCGATCTATATGTCACCGGGTACGGTCGCAACGTGCTCTATCACAACCTGGGCGGATGCAAGTTCGAGGACGTCACCGAAAAGGCCGGCGTCGCAGGCGGAGGATTTAGCGTGGGCGCCGCTTGGGCCGACTACGATCGCGATGGCCATCTGGATCTTTTCGTAGCCCGCTACGTGCATTCTGACATTCACAATCTGCCGAAGCCGGGCGCGCCGTCGTTCGACTACAAGGGAATTTCCATTGAAGTTCCCCAGGTGGAAGGAGAAACTTCGCTTCTGTTTCACAACCGCGGAGACGGCACTTTTGAAGAAGTGTCGGAGCGGGCCGGGGTTCATAACGCAAGCAAGCAACGCGGAATGGGCGTGGTGTGGGGCGATTATGACAACGACGGTTGGCCGGACCTCTTCGTGGCCAATGACGTCGGTCCCAACTTTCTTTATCACAACAAGCACGACGGGACGTTCGAAGAAGTGGGAGTGGCCTCCGGCACCGCTTTGAGTGACGACGGCCGCGCCATGGGAAATATGGCGGGAGATTTCGGTGACTTTGACCGCGACGGAAAGCTTGACCTCATCGTGACCCGCTACGGATTGCAGCCTTTGAGCCTCTACCATAACCAAGCCCCGCTGGGCTTCACCGACGTGGCCTGGAACGCTCAACTTTCCAGCTCGGGCTACTCTCCGGTGCGCTGGGGTGTTGGGTTCGCGGATTTCGATAACGACGGATGGCCCGATATCTTCGTCGCCAACGGCAATGTTTCGCAGGTGCTCGAAGCGCTTCCGCATGAACTGCCCTTCGGCGAGCCCATCCAGTTGTTCCGGAACAGAGGGGACCGGACTTTCGAAGAAATAGGCAGCGCCGTGGGCCTGAATGATGGCGCCGCGCAGTCGCGCCGCGGCGCCGCTTTCGGAGACCTGAACAACGATGGCAACGTGGATGTCGTGGTGTACAACGTGGGAGCGCCGCCTTCCTTGTTTATCAATGAAACGTTCATCAATGAAACGAAAAATCGGAACCACCGCGTTCTTTTTCGGCTCGTCGGAACCAGGAGCAACCGTGCTGCAATTGGCGCTCGGGTGACTGTCTTCACTTCAACCATGACTCAGATTGACGAGGTTCGCGGCGGAAGTGGCTACTTGTCGTCCAACGATCCCCGTCTCCATTTCGGACTGGGCAACGAGTCCGTCATGAAGCGAGTGCAAATCCAGTGGCCCAGCGGGCGGAGCGAGGAATTGAAAAACGTCGCTGCCGATGCGATCTACACGATCGTGGAGGGGAAGGGAGTCCAGAGTAAAATGAAGCTGCCCCCACCGGGCGCGGATGGCGGCAACAAAAGACCTGATAAGCGGTAGGCTCCCGTGGCCCAGTTACTTCTTCGGCGCGATCGGTTTTTCCGTCTTAGCTTCCGTCGCGAACGGAGTTTTCTGCTTGATGCCTTCTCCTTCTACGATGGTGTAGATCAAGTCCACCGGCAGATTTTCGAAGATTTCTTTTTTTCCGCTGGACCATAAAATCTCCACACTGTTCATGAGGGTGTGTTCCGCAAGACCAAAATGCAGGCGCAGATCGTTCTGTGAAAAAAGGCTGGAGCCACCGCGCACTTCGTTGAACTGGAAAAGATCTCCGGCCTTTACCGTGACCCGCGCGCCGATGGCCGCCTTGTTGCTCTTGGTGCCGATCAAATGGAAGAGCACGGCATGGTTTGCGGTTTCGGTGCGATTGATCAGAAGCAGCGGCGGTCCGTCGGCGTCGAGCACAAGAACATCAATCTTGCCATCGTTGTTTACGTCGCCAAATGCCACACCCCGCCAGGACGCACCGCGCAGCTTGTCGAGGCCGGCTACCGCCGTTACGTCCGCGAAGGTGCGGTCGTGCAAGTTGCGGAACAGCTGAATTGGTTCGTAGTAAGGCGCCGAGCCCGGAATCGAGTCCGCCTGCGGATACACGTGGCCGTTGGTGATCAGAATGTCGGGCCAACCGTCATTGTCCACATCAAAGAACCCTGTGCCCCATCCGACATATGGATACGTGGGCTTGGCGAGATTCGCTTTGGTCGCGATGTCTTCGAATCCCTGCGCACCCCGGTTCCAGTAGAGCGCGGCCGATTGAAACGCGTAGTGCGGGACGAACAGGTCGAGCAGGCCGTCATGATCAAAATCGGCGGCATCGACACCCATCGATCCTTGTGCTTTGCCGTTTGCGTCGACCGCGCTTCCAGAGATCAGGCTGACATCTTCGAACGTGCCGTCGTGCTTATTGTGGTAGAGGTAATTCGGCCCCGCATCGTTGGCGACATACAGATCGGGCCAGCCGTCGTTGTCGTAGTCGAACCAGAGCGGCTGCATGCCGTAAGCGCCGCCAGGGTCAAGCACTCCAGCTTTCTTGGTGACATCCTCAAAGGTGCCGTCTCCGCCATTTCGATACAGGATATTGGTTTCTCCCGCAAGCCCCAGAGGTCCGCAATGCACTTTTACTGACATGATCGTGCATTGCGGGCTCCCGAACTCCGGAAGGTGGTCGATGTCGATGCGCAGGTAGCGCGCGACGAAGAGGTCGACAAAACCGTCGCGATCGTAATCACCCCATGCTGCGCCCTGTCCGAACCCTCCCGCTTGCACGCCGGCTTTTTGCGTGACGTCCTCAAACTTGCAGTTGCCCAGGTTACGGTAGAGGACATAGCGTCCAAAGCCGGTCACGTATAGATCCTGCCACCCGTCGTTATCGAAGTCGGCGACGGCCACTCCCATCCCCCACCCCTTCACCGTAAGGCCCGCGGCCTGGGTGATGTCGGTGAATTTCAGATCCGCGTCCTGGTGATAGAGCGTCACCATTGGGTCGCCACCGTGACGATAGCGGTCTACGGTTGAACCGTTAACGGTAACGATGTCGAGTTTGCCGTCATTGTCGCAATCGATAAATCCCACGCCCCCGCTCACGGTTTCGATGATGTATTTTTTCTCCGGAGAAGAGATGTGAGGCACCGTCAAACCAGCCTGCTTGGCAACGTCTTCGAATCTGAGGACTGGAACTGGCGGGGCAGTCTGCGAAAAACAGGCCGTGAGGAGCATAGGCAAGAATGCGGCGAAACGCATAAAAGTCGCGCTATAGTACCACGCTGCTTCACACGAGAATGCGGCTCGCCCCTGGAAGCGAGTCCCTAAATAGTAGTAGTAACGGAAGCGTCTGAACTCGATGGTTGGTGCCCCCATGCACGATCTTTGCGAAACTCGCTGAAAGTGGCTTTATGGAGTGCCGACGCGGCAAAGAAGCCGTCTTATGCCAAATCATCGTAACCGCTTACGGCATTGCTGAGCCTTATAAGGGGTGGGATGGGTCCTGGCTCCGGTCAGTGCATAACCAGCTACCACCGTGAAATTATTGGAGTATCGTGACGAAATCGCTTGACAAGCTAGTACATAACGATTAAATATTCCAGCGGACATGAACGATAACGATTACGGTCGACGTAATCGTTATCGTAGTCGTCACGGAAAACGTCACCGCCGCACGGGCCTTGAAGCCCGGCCAGCGGAACTGGGCACTTCAGGAGGGTTTATGACCGCGTTGTCATTCGCTCGCAAACTCCGCCGGTTCGTTTCCCCAACACTCACCCTAACGGTTTTGACGGTATTGGCTGCGCTCCAGGTCGCGCCGCCCGCCCACGCTCAGATCACCGGCGACCTGAACGGGACCGTTCGCGATCAGAGCGGCGCCGTCGTGGCCCAGGCCAAAGTCACGCTGGTGAACCAGGTGACACAAGACACGCGCCAGACCTCCAGCAATGGTTCCGGCTATTTCTCCTTTACCGGACTTTTGCCGGCAGCCTACACCGTGAAGGTTGAGATGCATGGCTTCAAGACTTGGCAGCATGCTGAGATCACAATCAATCCCGGCGACGTGAGCGCGGTTCCCGACATCAAGCTCGAAGTCGGCAATGCCGCCGAGGTGGTTTCCGTGGAAGCAGTCGCTGGCGAAGTGCCGATCGAAGAATCCGGCGAACGATCAGCCGTGCTTACGGCCAAGGACATTGACCGTCTGCCTCTCGAAGGGCGTGACATTTCCGAGTTACTCGGGTCACTGCCTGGCGTCTCAAATAGCGGCAACAACCTCAGTTCGGGATCGGGCTTCAACTTCCT
>Ga0302326_10003694_pt1 | contig 35938 bp, 30 predicted proteins | sample Palsa_T0_3_FD_202264 | JGI IMG/M metagenome (GOLD analysis project Ga0302326, IMG submission 202264) | Peat permafrost microbial communities from Stordalen Mire near Abisko, Sweden - Palsa_T0_3 | ecosystem: Environmental > Terrestrial > Soil > Palsa > Peat permafrost | place: Sweden: Abisko... | reverse complement strand
ACGTCAAGTACCGGGACGACAAGAGCTACCCCTTTCTCGCCGTCACCATGGGTGAGCAGTACCCGCGGGTGATGGTGATGCGCGGGGCCAAGCGCAAGGGCACCAGGTACTTCGGCCCGTACAGCCATGCCTGGGCCATCCGCGACACGGTGGACACGCTGCTCCGGGTGTTCCCCGTGCGTACCTGCTCGGCTGGCGTGTTCAAGCGGTCAGGCCAGATCGGCCGGCCGTGCCTGCTCGGCTACATCGGAAAGTGCTCCGCGCCGTGCGTCAAGCGGATCAGCGAGGAGGAGCACCGCGCACTGGCCGAGGATTTCTGCGACTTCATGGCCGGTCAGACCGCCCGCTTCGCCGGCCGCCTGGAAGCCGAGATGAGACAGGCCGCGCGAGAAGAGGAGTTCGAGCGCGCGGCCCGGCTCCGGGATGACCTGCGTGCGCTTGAGCGTGCCATCGAGAAACAGGCGGTGGTGCTAGGCGACGGTACCGACTGCGACGTGATCGCCCTGGCCGAGGACCAGCTCGAGGCGGCCGTGCAGGTGTTCTACGTGCGCGGCGGCCGGGTCCGCGGGGAGCGCGGCTGGGTGCTGGACAAGGTGGAGGACGTGACCCCGGCCGGCCTGGTGGAGCATTTCCTCGGCCAGGTCTACGCGGACGCTCCCACCGACCCCGAGGCGGTCAACGCGGGCATACCGCGCGAGGTCCTGGTGCCCGAGATGCCGCCGGACCCGGCCGCGATGACCCAGTGGCTGACTGAACGCCGCGGCGGCCCGGTCGATCTGCGGGTGCCGCGGCGCGGCGACAAGAAGGCGCTGCTCGAGACCGTGGCCCGCAACGCCGCCCAGACCCTGGCCCTGCACAAGACCCGCCGGGCCAGCGACCTGACCACCCGGAGCAAGGCGTTGAGCGAGATCCAGGAGGCTCTCGGCCTGGAGGACGCTCCGCTGCGGATCGAGTGCTACGACGTGTCGAACCTGCAGGGCACCCACGTGGTCGCGTCCATGGTGGTGTTCGAAGACGGCCTGGCCCGCAAGAGCGAGTACCGCCGGTTCGCGATCAAGGGCACCGGCGGCACCGACGACATCTCCTCGATCTACGAAGTGATCACCCGCCGGTTCCGCCGTTACCTGGCCGAACGCGAGAAAACCGGTGAACTTGACACGCTCGGCGACCCCGAGGCGCTAGAAGACCAAGATCAAGATCATTTGGCCGAACGGGCCGTGGTAGATGCCCCGAAGAAATTCGCTTACCCGCCCAACCTGGTGGTCGTCGACGGCGGTCCGCTCCAGGCCGATGCCGCGGCGCGGGCGCTGGCCGAGCTGGGCATCGACGACGTGGCCGTCTGCGGCCTGGCCAAGCGCCTGGAGGAAGTGTGGCAGCCGGGGGAGGAGTACCCGGTCATCCTGCCCCGGAGCAGCGAAGGCCTGTACCTGCTGCAGCGGGTGCGGGACGAGGCGCACCGGTTCGCGATTACCTATCACCGGCAGAGGCGCGGCAAGGCCGCCACCGCAAGCGCTCTGGACGACGTCCCGGGCCTGGGCCCGGCCCGGCGCAAGAACCTGCTCAAGCACTTCGGCTCGGTGCGTAAGCTCGGTGCCGCGAGCACCGAGGAAATCGCCGAGGTGCCGGGTATCGGTCCCAAGCTGGCCGTTACCATCGCGGCGGCGCTGCACGCCGCGGAGAACAACGCGGGCTCTGACCGCTCGGGGGAAAGCCATGGGGACGCCTGAGGACCAGACGGACATCGTCGTTATCACCGGGATGTCCGGGGCGGGGCGGTCCACTGCGGCCAAGTCGCTGGAGGACCTGGGCTGGTTCGTGGTGGACAACCTGCCACCCGGCCTGCTGCCTACGATGGTCGACCTGGCGGCCAGGTCCAACGGGGCGGTGTCGCGGATGGCGGCGGTGGTTGACGTGCGCAGCCGCGGTTTCAGCACCGACCTGAAGTCGGCGATCAACGACCTGAGCGCGCGCGGGGCCACCGCCCGGGTGGTGTTTCTCGAAGCCACCGAGGACACCCTCGTGCGGCGGTTCGACAGCGAGCGGCGGCCGCATCCGCTGCAGGGCTCCGGCCGGGTCACCGACGGGATTGCGGCCGAACGCGAGCTGGTGCGCGAGGTGCGCGGCGACGCCGATCTCCTGGTCGACACCTCGCGGCTCAACGTGCACGAGCTACGCGCCCGGATGCGGAACTTTTTCGGCGGCGGCACGGCGACGGGCCTGCGCCTGTCCATCGTCTCGTTCGGTTACAAGTACGGCCTTCCGGTCGACGCCGACCTGGTCGCCGACTGCCGGTTCCTCCCGAATCCGCACTGGATCGCCGAACTTGCCCCGATGACGGGACAGGACGCGCCGGTGCGCGACTATGTTCTTTCTCAGCCCGGTGCCGAACAGTTTCTTCATCATTACACTGAGTTGCTGCGGGTGGTGCTGCCCGGCTATGAGCGCGAGGGCAAACGGTTCGTGACTCTCGCGGTGGGCTGCACCGGCGGCAAGCATCGCAGCGTGGCTATTGCCGACCAGCTGGCGGCGCGCGTCGCGGAGGCGGCTGGGATCGGGACGGTGCAGGTCGTGCACAGGGACCTAGGTCGGGAGTGAGCATCTGGTGACTGGCCTGAGGGCAGTGGCACTCGGCGGCGGCCACGGGCTGGCGACCTCGTTGCGGGCCCTGCGCAGAGTGGCTGATGATCTCACCGCGATCGTGACCGTCGCGGACGACGGCGGGTCGAGCGGCAGGCTGCGCCGTGATTTCGGCGTACTGCCCCCCGGCGATCTGCGGATGGCGCTGGCCGCGCTGTGCGGGGACGACGAGTGGGGCACCACCTGGAGCAAGGTGGTGCAGCACCGGTTCGGAGGGGACTGCGATCTGGCCGGCCACGCCGTCGGAAACCTGCTCATCGTCGCGCTCTGGGACCTCCTCGGCGACACTGTCGCGGGCCTGGACTGGGTAGGCCGGCTGCTCGGCACCGGTGGCCGGGTCCTGCCGATGGCTGCGGTGCCGCTCGACATCGTCGCGGAGGTGATCGGGGCCGACCCGGACAAGCCGGACGAGATCACCACGATCAGGGGGCAGCAGGAGTGCGCCACCACGCCGGGGCAGGTCCGCTCCATCACGCTGCTGCCCGCCGACCCGCCCGCGGTGCCCGAGGCGGTGCGGGCCGTGCTCGACGCGGACTGGGTCGTGTTCGGTCCCGGGTCATGGTTCACCAGCGTGCTGCCGCACCTGCTGGTGCCCGAGCTCGCGGCCGCGCTTCATGTCACCACGGCCCGGCGGCTGCTCGTCCTCAACCTGGTGCCGCAGCCGGGTGAGACGGACGGATTTTCTCCGCACAAGCACCTGGAAGTGCTCGCCGGACACGCGCCGGCGCTTACCGTGGATGTGGTCCTGGCCGATAGCAAGGCTTCGGACACCGGCAACCTGGCCGACTTGGAGAGGGCGGCGGCCGTGCTCGGCGCCCGGCTTGAGCGGGCCGACGTGGCCTCGGCGGATGGCACGCCCCGTCATGATCCGAGGCTGCTGGCTGAGACGTACGCGGAGATTTTCGCAAGGTTCCGGGGGTCTGAAGGCTTCGTCCCCCCGGCGCGGCATGGCGGGGGGAACCTGGACGCTCCGGGAGTCCGGCGACCGGGACAGGTAGCCAAGCAAACGTGGGGGGAGCGACGCGAATGGCGATGACCGGCGTGGTGAAGGACGAACTGAGCCGGGTCCCGGTGCTGAAGCCGTGCTGCCGTCAGGCAGAGGTATCCACGCTGCTCAGATTCGCCGGCGGCCTGCATCTGGCCGAGGGCCGGGTGGTGATCGAGGCGGAGCTGGACACCGGAGCGGTGGCCAGGCGGCTGCGGGCCGCCATCACCGAGGTGTTCGGGCACCCGGCCGAGTTCCTCGTGGTCGCGCCGAGCGGCCTGCGGAAGGGGAACCGCTACCTGGTACGGGTGAGTAAGGGGCGAGCCGGGGAGAGCCTGGCCCGCCAGACCGGGCTGATCGATAGTTTCGGCCGCCCGGTGCGCGGCCTCCCCAGGCAGGTCGTGTCCGGTTCCGCCTGTGACTGCGAGGCGGCCTGGCGCGGCGCGTTCCTGGCCCACGGATCACTGACCGAACCGGGCCGGTCGATGGCCCTGGAGATCACCTGCCCGGGCTCTGAGGCGGCGCTCGCGCTGGTCGGCGCCGCGCGGAGGCTGAAGGTGCACGCCAAGGCGCGGGATGTGCGCGGCGTGGACCGGGTCGTGATCCGGGACGGCGAGGCGATCAGCGCCATGCTGACCAGGCTCGGCGCACACTCGGCCGTGATGGCCTGGGAGGAACGGCGGATGCGCCGCGAAGTCAGGGCCACCGCCAACCGGCTGGCGAACTTCGACGACGCGAACCTGCGCCGCAGCGCCCGCGCCGCGGTGGCGGCGGGCGCCCGGGTGGAGCGCGCGCTGGAGATCCTGGGCCAGGACGCGCCTGAGCACCTGACCATGGCGGGCAAGCTGAGGATGGCTCATCGGCAGGCCAGCCTGGAAGAACTGGGTCAGCTCGCCGACCCGCCGCTGACCAAGGACGCGATCGCCGGCCGCATCCGCCGCCTGCTGGCTATGGCCGACCGCCGCGCCGGCGAGCAAGGCATCCCGAGCACCGAGGCCTTCCTCACCGTCGACATGCTCTAACTCGTCGCCCCCGCCCGGCTCTTCCCGGCCCCTCGCGCCCGCCCGCTCCCGAGCCCTTCTCACTCAGCCCTTCCCTAGCCGTTGTCACCCAGCCCTTCCCTAGCCCTTGTCACCCTCCGCCCGCTTCCCACGTGCCCCAGGGGCCATCTGTGTCCCGGGTGTCACGAACCTCAATGTTCAGTCGCAGGTTTTCGCGGTGGATGCGGGCTTGGCGGTTGATCGGGTGCACGGGAATGCACTGGATCCGCCGCGGAACCCGGATCCACCACGGTAACTGGAGGCACTTCGTGGTTTTTGCCACTTATGTCCGTATATGCGAAGGTAGGCCGGCTGCGTTGACCGCTAAATGCGCGGCCTCGCGACAGCCTCTCCCGGGGGTCAAAGTCGTCGCGATCATGAAGTCGGAGGCTCAGCGTTCTCGGCAGAGGTAGCCGATCGCGGCGGCGGCCAGGCCAGGAAGGAGCGGGTGGTCAGCCCGAACTCGCTGGCCAGGAAGCCGATCGCGAACACGGCAAAGCCCAGCCGGCCGCATGAGCTGGGTCTAGCCGGTCTCGCCGGCCGCGGCTGTCAGCTTCTCCTGCGTCGCGGCACCTGGGCGCTTCGCGGTCAACCCGATGCTGCGCGGTCAACCCGATGCTTCGTGGTCAACCCGATGCTTCGCGGCGGCTAGGTGGGCCAGTTCAGCCGCGTTGGTGGTTCCGGCGATGGCGGCCTGGTATGCCAGAGCCGCGTCGGCGTCACGGCCCAGGCGGCGGAGCAGGTCGGCGCGGATGGCGTGGAACAGGTAATACCCGCCGAACTCGAGGCGTTCCACGATCGTCAGCGCCGCGGCCGGGCCCTGGACCTCGGCGACCGCTACCGCGCGGTTCAGCGCGACTACCGGGCTCGGGGCGACCGTGAGCAGCTGGTCGTACAGGGCCAGGATCTGGTCCCAGTCCGTGGCGGCCGCGACGGGGGCGTCGCTGTGCACGGCGCTGATCGCGGCCTGGATCTGGTACGGGCCGGGCTGGTCACGCCGCAGGCAGCGGCGGACGAGGGCCCGGCCCTCGGCGATGAGCGTCCGGTCCCAGTGGCTGCGGTCCTGGTCGGCGAGCAGCACCAGAGCGCCATCGCGCCCCGTTCGAGCCGGACGCCGTGACTCGGTGAGCAGCATCAGCGCGAGCAGGCCCGTGACTTCGGGCTCGTCCGGCATGAGCTGGGCGAGCAGCCGTCCGAGCCGGATCGCCTCGGCGCACAGATCGGCCCGGGTCAGCGCCTCACCCGAGCTCGCGGTGTAGCCCTCGTTGAAGATCAGGTACACGACCGCGAGCACGGCCGCCAGCCGGCCGGGCAGATCAGCCTCCGCCGGGATTCGGTAAGGGATGCCCGCGTCCCTGATCTTGGCCTTGGCCCGGACGAGCCGCTGGGCCATGGTCGGTTCGGGCACCAGGAACGCGTGCGCGATTTCCGCGGTGCTGAGCCCGCCGAGCAGCCGCAACGTGAGAGCGACCTGGGCGGCGGTCGCCAGCGCCGGGTGGCAGCAGGTGAAGATGAGCCGAAGCCGGTCATCGCGCACCGGACCCTCCTGGAGAGGTTGCTCGCGAGCGTGCAGCAGCGCGGCCTGTGCGTGCTTGTCGGCGCGGGCCGCCTCGCGGCGCAGCCGGTCGATGGCCCGGTTGCGCGCGGTCGTGATGATCCACCCGGCTGGGCTGGGCGGCAGGCCGGCCCGCGGCCAGCGCCTGACCGCCTCGGCGAACGCGTCCTGCACCGCGTCCTCGGCGACGTCGATATCGCCGAAGACACGGGTCAGGACGGCTACCGCACGGCCGTATTCCGCGCGGAAGACACCCTCGATGCCGGCCAGATCTGCCATGGGCCGCACCTCAGCCCCCCGCCAGGTCCGCCATGGGCCGCACTTCAGTCCTCGGCCAGGTCCACCATGGGCCGCACCTCGACCGGCAGCCGGCATGCCTCGGTGGCCCTGCGGGCCCAGCCGAGCGCGGCGTCCAGATCGGGCGCCCTGATGATCCAAAAGCCGCCGATGTGCTCCTTGCCCTCGGCGAACGGCCCGTCGGTGACGAGCATCCCGCCGTCCGAGGCCCGGACCACCGTGGCCGTCTCCGGCGGGTACAGCCCGGCATTGAACACCCAGGCGCCTGCCGCCCGCATGTCCTCGTCTACCGCGGTGACATCCCGCATGATCGGCTCGAGGACCTCCGGCGGTGGCGTATCCCCGTCCGGTTGATAGATGCTGAGCAGGTACTGCTTCATCTCGGACAACCCCTCTTCCCTCGCTAGACGCTACGCCGGATCAATCCGGCGATGCCTGTCACCAGCTACACGAATCCGCGCGGCGCGGATCGACAGGTACGCCGAGCCGATCGGCAGGCACGCTGAACGATGGCCGTGGGCAGGCACCGGGGCCGTTCGGATCAAAGAATTTTCTTTTTTGCTATGGTCTAGACCATATGAGGAGACTGTGCCTGCCTGCCTGGGACAGGGCCCTGACCGGTTCCGCGTGCGCAGGCTTGGCGCCGCCTTCTGGCTGTCGAAGGAGACGGCGTCCGATAGTCTCGGAGCGCTGACGAGCACGGGGATCGACGAGGAGATTTAGTACTGTGACTATTCGCGTGGGAATCAACGGCTTCGGCCGCATCGGCCGTAACTTCTGGCGGGCGGCCAACGCCGCAGACGGCGACCGCGGCATCGAGATCGTGGCGGCGAACGACCTGGGCGACATCGCCACGATGGCGCATCTGCTGAAGTACGACACCGTGCTCGGCACCTTGGCGGCCGAGGTGTCGGTGTCCGGTGACACCATCGCCGTCGGCGAGAAGCAGATCAAGATCCTCGCCGAACGCGACCCGGCCAAGCTGCCCTGGCGCGACCTCGGCGTGGACATCGTGATCGAGTCCACCGGCCGGTTCACCACCGGCCCGACGGCGGGCGCGCACCTGGCGGCGGGCGCCAAGAAGGTCATCATCTCCGCCCCGGCCAAGGAAGAGGACATCACGATCGTGATGGGGGTCAACGATGACGCCTACGACCCCGCGACGCACAACGTCCTGTCCAACGCGTCCTGCACGACGAACTGCGTCGCGCCGATGGCCAAGGTGCTGCTCGACAACTTCGGGATCGTCAAGGGCCTGATGACCACGATCCACGCCTACACCAACGACCAGGTCATCCTGGACTTCCCGCACAAGGACCTGCGCCGGGCGCGGGCCGCCGCGCAGAACATCATCCCGACCACGACCGGGGCCGCGAAGGCGACCTCGCTGGTGCTGCCTGAGCTGAAGGGCAAGCTGGACGGGCTGGCCATGCGGGTGCCGGTGCCGGACGGCTCGGTGACCGACCTGGTGGTGGAGCTGAACCGCGAGGTGACCAAGGACGAGGTTAATGCCGCGTTCAAGGCCGCCGCCGAGGGACCGCTCAAGGGCTTCCTCTACTACACCGAGGACCAGATCGTGTCCTCTGACATCGTCGGGTCGCCCGCCTCGTGCACGTTCGACTCGTCGCTGACCATGGCGTTCGGCAGCACAGTGAAGGTCATCGGCTGGTACGACAACGAATGGGGCTACTCCAACCGGCTCGTTGACCTGACCGCGCTCGTCGCCTCCCGGCTGCGGTAATGCAGTCCATCGACGACCTGGAGGTCATGGGCCGGCGCGTGCTGCTGCGCTCGGACCTCAACGTCCCGCTGGATCTGACCGGCACCGGGGAGATCACCGACGACGGCCGGATCCGGGCCAGCCTGCCGGTGATCAGCAAGCTGTCCGACCGGGGCGCGCGGGTCATCATCCTGGCGCACCTCGGCCGCCCCAAGGGCGCCACCTTCGAAGAGCGCGCGGCCGGCGGCCCCTCGCTGCGGCCGGTGGCGGCGCGGCTGGGTGAACTGCTCGGCAGGCCCGTCTCGTTCGCCACCGACGTGGCGGGCGCCTCGGCGACCGAAACCGCGTTCAGCCTGGGGGACGAGGACGTCGCGGTACTGGAGAACGTGCGCTTCGAGCCCGCCGAGACCAGCAAGGACGATGCGGAGCGCGCGGCGTTCGCCCAGCGGCTGGCCGGCTTCGGCGAGCTGTACGTTTCAGACGGGTTCGGCGCCGTGCACCGCAAGCACGCGTCGGTCTACGACCTGCCCCGTCTGCTTCCGAACGCCGCCGGTGACCTGGTACTGGCCGAGGTGGCCGTGCTGCGGAAGCTGACCACCGATCCGGCCCGCCCGTTCGTGGTCGTGCTCGGCGGCAAGAAGCCCTCGGAAAAACTCGCCGTGATCGGCAACCTGCTTAACCTGGCGGACCGGATCCTGATCGGCGGCGGCATGGGGTACACGTTCCTCGCCGCGCAAGGCTACGAGGTCGGGAACTCGGTGCTCGAAGCCGACCAGATCCCTGCGGTCAAGGCCGTGATGGCCGAAGCCGAGCGGCGCGGTGTGGAACTCGTGCTGCCCGTGGACCTGGTCGCGGCGACTCATTTCGCGCCCGACGCCGACCACGAGGTGGTACCGGTGACCGACTTCCCCGCCGACCGGGAAGGGGTGGACGCCGGCCCGCGGACCCGGGCCCTGTTCGCGGCCAAGCTCGCCGACGCCCGGACGGTCTTCTGGAACGGGCCGGTCGGGGTCTTCGAGTTCCCGGCCTTCTCGGCCGGCACCCGTGCGGTGGCCGAGGCAGTGGCCGCTGTGGACGGGCTGACGGTGGTCGGCGGCGGCGACTCCGCCGCGGCGGTACGGGCGCTCGGCATCTCCGAGAAGTCGTTCGGCCACATCTCCACCGGCGGCGGGGCGAGCCTGGAGTACCTCGAGGGCAAGACCCTGCCCGGGCTGGCCGCACTGGAGGACTCCACAGGACAGGACACGGCATGAATACTCGTTCCCGCGCCCCCCGCCCGGGGGACAGGCTTCCGCTGATGGCGGGCAACTGGAAGATGAACGAGAACCACCTCGAGGCGATCGCGCTGGTCCAGAAGCTCGCCTTCACGCTGACCGGCAAGGACTTCGACTCGGTCGAGGTGGCCGTGCTGCCGCCATTCACCGCGCTGCGCAGCGTGCAGACGCTGATCGACGGAGACAAGCTGCGGATCTCCTACGGCGCGCAGGACCTGTCCCCGCACGACGCGGGCGCGTACACCGGCGACATTTCCGGGTCGATGCTGGCCAAGCTGGGCTGTGACTACGTACTGGCGGGGCATTCCGAGCGCAGGCAGTACCACGCGGAAACGGACGACCTGATCGGCGCCAAAGTGCAAGCCGCGCTGCGGTGGGAGCTGACGCCGATCCTGTGCGTGGGGGAGCCGCTCGAGATCCGCCAGGCCGGGCAGCATATCGAGCACATCCTCCGGCAGCTCGACGGGGCGCTGAAAGGCATCCCGGCCACCGCGGTGGCCGCGATGGTGGTCGCCTACGAGCCGGTCTGGGCCATCGGGACCGGGGAGGTGGCCACCCCCCAGGACGCTCAGGAGGCGGCCGCGGCCCTTCGGTCGCGAATCTCGGACGTCCATGACGCCGAAACGGCGGGCGGTGTGCGTATCCTGTATGGCGGGTCCGTTAAGCCCGGCAGCATCGCGCCGATTATGGCACAGCCGGACGTTGACGGCGCCCTTGTCGGCGGCGCCAGCCTCGACGCCGGGCAGTTCGCTCAGATCTGCCGGTATCGTGAACTGGCAGCGTAAGCTGAAGTCGGTGGTGCTGATGCCAGCAGCGCGAATGTCATCAGAGCCCGATCTCAGACCAGGAGAGATATAACAGCGATGATCGTCGGGGTTTCCGTTATCCTGATCATCACCAGCCTCGTGATGATCTTGCTCGTCCTGCTGCACAAAGGTAAGGGCGGCGGTCTGTCTGACCTGTTCGGCGGCGGGGTGTCCTCTACCCTCGGCTCCTCCTCTGTCGTCGAGCGAAACCTGGACCGGATCACCATCTTCTTCGGTGTCCTGTGGTTTGTCTGCGTTATTGCCCTCAGCTGGCTAATCAACCATTAGCCTGTTTGTCTATCCCGCACCGAAGTTTCCCGCACCGAAGTTCCGGCTTGGTAGCACTATGGCCTTCAAGGGGTGATCTGTGAGTAGTGGCAACGCCATCCGCGGCAGCAGGGTTGGCGCGGGGCCGATGGGAGAGGCTGAGCGCGGCGAGGCCGCGCCCCGTGTCTGGGTGTCGTTCTGGTGCGCGAACAAGCACGAGACACGCCCGAGTTTCGCAACCGACGCCTCGATCCCGGACACCTGGGAGTGCCCCCGGTGCGGCAACCCGGCGGGCCAGAACGAGCAGGCTCCGCCGAACCCGCCCAGGGTCGAGCCTTATAAGACGCATCTCGCCTACGTCAAGGAGCGCCGCAGCGACTCCGACGGCGAGGCCATCCTGGCCGAGGCGCTAGCCCGCCTCCGCGGGGCCTCTGCGTTATAGCTGGCTTGCGCGTGACCTGATCGATTTGACTGCAGAACCCCCGGTTCCCACCGCGTCGCGGCGCGGTGAGACCGGGGGTTCGCCGCGTTTGCGGTGGAGGTGATCGTGGCCGAGCGGCCGGAGGCTGAGATGGGCAAGATACGGAACGGTCCTGGCTCTACGGTCAGCGAAACGGCCAGCCTTCCGCTCCATGACCTGTCGGCCGGCGGGGATGTCATGGACCGGGTGCGGGGATGCGCCGCGGAGGCGCTGCGGGCCTACGGCGCTCACCCGGACACCGTCATCGAGCTGCTCAACGTCTCAGAGAACGCCACCTTCCTGGTGTCCGACCCCGACACCAGCCCCTCGGTGCTGCGCGTGCACCGGCTCGGCTATCACAGCGAGCCGGAGATCGCGTCCGAGCTGGCCTGGATGGACGCGCTGCGGGCCGAAGCCGGGGTGCGGACGCCCCGGATTCTGCCCGCCGCCGACGGGCGGCGGATCGTGTCGGTGGCCGAACGCGGCGGCGCGGGCCCACGCCCCGCCCGGCACTGCGTCCGCTTTGAGTTCCTGCCCGGCACCGAACCCGACGGTGCGCTTACCGGCAGCCATTTCGGCGAGCTCGGCGAGATCACCGCCCGGATGCACCGGCACGCCAGGGGCTGGTCCCGGCCGGACTGGTTCACCAGATTCCACTGGGATTACCGGGCGGCCTTCGGTCCTGCGGCCCGCTGGGGGCGCTGGCAGGACGGCATCGGCGTCGGGCCGGCCGAACGCCAGGTCCTGACCCGGCTGGACCACGTGCTCCGCGCGCGGCTGGCCGCGTTCGGCACCGGGCCCGCGCGCTACGGGCTGGTGCACGCGGACACCCGGCTGGCTAACCTGCTCGTGCACGACGGATCGGTCAGCGTCATCGACTTCGACGACTCGGGGTTCAGCTGGTACCTGTACGACCTGGGCACCTCGGTCAGTTTCTTCGAGCATGCGCCTGAGGTTCCCGCGCTGGTGGACAGCTGGCTCGACGGGTACCGCCGGGCCGGTGAGCTGTCCGCGCAGGACCAGGCGGAGATCTGGACGTTCATCATGTTCCGGCGGCTACTGCTTGTCGCCTGGATCGGCTCGCACCAGGGCGTCGAGATCGCCGCCGAGCTCGGCGCCGGGTATACCCAGGGCAGCTGTGACCTGGCCGAGTCCTACCTCAGTAGCCACTGAAGAGCACACTGGAGGGAAGTGCCTCATGTTCACATCGATCGCCGGCCGGGCCGTGGTAGTGACCGGCGGCACCCGGGGGATCGGCAAGGGGATTGCCGGCGTGTTCGCCCGCAACGGAGCGAAGGTACTGATCACCGGCCGGGATTTCGAGGTCGCCCGGGCCGCGGCCGATGAGCTCAGCGACCAGGCCGCCGTCGGCGGGCCGGCCGGGGAGGTTGGGGAGGTCTCGTTCGTGCTGGCCGATGTGGCCAGCACGGAAGATTGCCGCCGGATGGCGGGGGTCGCCCAGGAGCGGCTGGGCGGCATCGACGTGCTCTGCGCGAACGCCGGGATCTTCCCCGATGCCCGCCTGGAGGACCTGACCGAGTCCGATCTGGATCAGGTGCTCGGGACCAACTTGAAGGGCACGATCCTCTCGGTTCAGGCGTGCCTGCCCGCGCTGGCCCGCTCAGGCCGCGGCCGGGTCATCATCATCTCCTCCATTACCGGGCCGATCACCGGTTTCCCGGGCTGGACGCACTACGGCGCGAGCAAGGCCGGCCAGCTGGGCTTCATGCGGACCGCGGCGATCGAGCTGGCGCCCAAGGGCATCACGGTCAACGCGGTGCTGCCCGGCAACGTGGTCACCGAAGGGCTCGCCGGCCTGGGTAAGGAGTACACCAGCGGAATGACCGCCGCCATACCGCTGGGCCGGCTCGGCACCGTCGACGAGATCGGTTACGCGGCGCTGTTCTTCGCCACCGACGAGGCGGCCTACATCACCGGACAGTCGATCGTGGTGGACGGTGGCCAGGTGCTCCCCGAGTCGCCCGACGCCCTGGCGGCGATGTCGGATTGACCTCTCAGGCCGGCGGCCACCGACTTCCCGTCCTGGTTGGTCACGTCGGCGTCCCAGCGCACCTCGCCGTGAGCGACCCGGCCGTCGAAGAACGGGTTGGCCCGGGCCCCTTCCTCGTCCATGTGCGCGTAGAACGTGTCACCGGTGAATGCGGCGAAGTGCTCGATGTCGGCCAGCGTCACCTGCCGCGGCCCGGCCACCACCGCGTCGCCGATCCGCAGCTCGGCGAGCGGCTTGCGAAACGGGTGGCCGCCGTCCGCGGTCCGCTCGGTGCCGGGCACCCAGCGGCCGGTGACGGCGGACAGGACGCGCGGGCTCGCCTGTACGGCCGTGCGCTGCATGTGGTGCAGGACGCCGCGGATGCCGCCCGTCTCCTCCCCGCCGCCGGCCCGCCCCGGACCGCCGTGCACCAGTACCGGCAGCGGCGACCCGTGCCCGGTCGCCTCGGCCGCGTCCTCGCGGTCCAGGACGAGCAGCCGGCCGTGCCAGGGAGCCAGGCCGAGGACGACCTCGCGGGCGAAGCCCGTGTCCGCCGTGACGATCGATCCGGCCAGGCTGCCCCGGCCGCGCGCCGCCAGCTCGATCACCTCGTCGGTGCCGGAAAAGGAGAGGATCGTGCTGACCGGGCCGAACGCCTCGACCTGGTGCGGTTCGGGACGGTCAGCGTCGTCACTGACCAGGCTGGCGTAGCTCAGCAGCACCCCGATGCCGCCGTCGATGTCGAATTTGGAGTCGCCGAGCGTCGCCCCGGTGCGTGCGGACAGGGCGTAAAGCTCCTGGCGGTGCTCGCGCAGAGCCGTCCCGAGCGACTTCAGCAGCGCGGCCCGCTGGTGGAAGGTCAGCTCACGCAGCGCCGGGCCGCCAGCGCGCCGGCCATAATCCAGCGCCGCTCCCATGTCGATGCCGGCCGACGACACCCGCGCCACTTCCTCGCCGGTCACCGCGTCGAGCACCGGCTTGCCTTCGCCGGCCGGATCGGTCCATTTTCCGCTCACATAGCTACGCAGCGCCGCCGTCATCGGCTCCTACCCCTCATCTCCCCTTCATCCCCACTCCTCTTTCCTTCGGTCCGCTCTGCCTGCCCAGGGCTCCGGCCTCAGTGCGTGAAGGACTGGCGCATCTTCTGGATTTCGGGCGGCGGCTGAGTTTGCGGGTGATGCTCCAGCACCCGAACGTGCATCCGGAAGTCATCGAGCAGCAGGTTGGCCAGGTCCATGCTGAAGCCGTTCCTGATCACGATCCGCATCACCGCGGTATCGGTCATGTCGTCAGGGAAGGTGTAGGCCGGCACCTGCCAGCCGCGCATCCGCAGCCGCTCGGACAGGTCGAACACCGAATAGCCGGTGATGTCGTCGCGCAGCTTGAAGGCGAAGACCGGAAGGTCCCGGCCCTCGGAGAGCAGCTCGAACGGGCCCATCTTCGCGATCTCGCCGGACAGGTGGAGCGCGATGTCCTGGCAGGTCTGCTGCACGTGCTTGTAGCCAGAATGCCCGAGCCTGACGAAGTTGTAATACTGGGCGGCGACCTGCGCACCCGGCCGGGAGAAGTTGAGCGCGAACGTCGGCATCTCGCCGCCCAGGTAGTTGACCTTGAAGATGAGATCGGCGGGCAGGGCGGCCGGGGTCCGCCACAAGACCCAGCCCACGCCGGGATACACCAGGCCGTACTTGTGCCCCGACGTGTTGATCGACGCGACCCGGGGCACCCGGAAGTCCCACTCCAGGTCCGGGTGCAGGAACGGGGCGATGAAGCCGCCCGACGCCCCGTCCACGTGGACCGGGACGTCCCAGCCATGTTCGGCCTGGACCCCGTCGAGCGCCTGGCTGATCTCCAGGACGGGCTCGTAGCTGCCGTCCATGGTGGAGCCCATGATCGCGACCACGCCGATGGTGTTCTCGTCGCACTTCGCCGCGGCTTCGGCGCCGCGAAGGTGCAGCCGTCCCGGCACCATCGGCACGTAGCGCGGCTCGACCTGCCAGTAGCGGCAGAACTTCTCCCAGCACACCTGCACGTTCGAGCCCATCACCAGGTTCGGTTTGCTGGCATCGGCGCCCGCCGCCTGCCGCCGGGCGCGCCAGCGCCACAGCAGCGCCATCCCGCCGAGCATGCACGCCTCGCTCGACCCGGTGGTGGAGCAGCCGGTCGCCGCGCTTCCGGGCGGCGCGTTCCACAAGTTACTGAGGATGTTCACGCAGCGCCGCTCCAGCTCGGCGGTCTGCGGATACTCGTCCTTGTCGATCATGTTCTTGGCGGCGGTCTCCGCCATCAGCTGCTCGGCTTCCGGCTCCATCCAGGTAGTGACGAACGTGGCCAGGTTGAGCCGCGCGTTGCCGTCGAGGATCAGCTCGTCGCGTACCAGCTGCAGCGCGGTGCGTGGCAGCACGCCGCTGGCCGCAAGCCGGTACCGCGGGATCTCACAGCTCAGCTCGCGGACGTAGATCGGGTTGACCTCGAGTTCGGCGTCTTGATGGGACTCGTCCACCTGGGTATGCAGCGGCATGGCCGCCTCCCTGGTCGTCTCGGCGGGAACTGACTGGCACTTCCGGTGCCAGGCTAGCCTGCCGGGGCCGCCCGCCTGCGAGCGCGGCCTGCTGACTCGCCGTGAACGGGCTGTGGTTATTAAGAGGTCAGGGCTCAGCGGGCGGGTTGATCTCGGTGTAACCGACGCCGCTGACCGGGGCGCCGTCGATCTTGCCCTTGATGGAGACGTCGCCCTCCCAGTAGGCCACCCCTTGAGTGGAGAGCAGGTCAAGTTCCTGATTAAGCAGATCGGGGGTGACGGTCAGGGAGCCGCCCGGTACCGTGACATGCCATCCGGAGCCATAGGTGATGCCCGTCGCCGGGCTGGTCCAGGAACCCGTGGCCTGCTCGCCGAAACTCGCCGCGGCCAGGTGCGTGGTTCGCCCGCCCGGATCGACGCGAGTGCCGACGGTCTGCACGATCTGCCCGGATTCGTTCCGGATGAAGTACAGCATGTACTGCTGTCCGTTGGAGAGCTGCATGCTGAACCAGTCCCATCCACCTCCGCTGGCGAAGTTGAACGAACCCCACTGGTGGTCCATCCATGACAGTCCGCCGACCTTGACCGTGACGCCGTGGTCAACGATGGTGCCGCTGCTGAGCAGCGATGTCCAGGAATAGTAGTAGGACGTTCCGAAAGGCCCGAACGGGATGATGCCATCGGCGCCGTGCAGCACAGCCGGCTCCGTAGTCTGCAGCCGCAGATTCAGGGTGTACCCCGGTAGATCGGCGTGCAGCACGTCGCGCCCGGATCCGCCGCTCATCGTCCAGTCGCCGGCGTGCAAAGCGAAGCTGTCATGAGTCGCCGGGACCGGATAGGAATCTTCCTGAACCCCGTACTGGAAGGTCTGCCGAGTCAGGTCGGTGACGGAGAAGTCGCCGAAGTACACGGGTTCCGGAGCAATGCCCAGGAACTGGAATATCACGTACTCGAAGCCGTAGCAGTGCAGGTGCCCGGCCGGGTCGGTGCCCCACAGATGGCCGCTGAAATACCACCACTCATTCGGATCGCTGTGCGGAGCCTCGTCTTGCGGAAGCCGTACCCCGGTGGTTCCGGCGGCAGCCTCTTGCTGCGCCAGCGACGAGGCCGTTTCCGTCCCGGACGCGCTCGCGCCGGGGCAGCCCTGGACCGATGAGCGGACCGCTGAGGTGGTTCCGGCCTGAGCCGAGGTAACCCCTGCTCCCGCACCCAGCAGCGCGACGGCGATCGCCGTCCCGCCCAGCAGGCACAGTTTCGCGCGCCTGACAGGCATCCTCATGGTGATCACGATCGCACGATACAGAAGTAATCTGTCCGGGAGCAAGCACCACGATTCGTTCGGCCTTATGGGTCTTTTCTGGTGTAACGGCACAGCAGGAAACCGTCGTCTTCCAGCACGTGGGCCAGGTTCAGCGGCCGCGCCTTGGCCGCGGCGGGGCCGGCCACGATCCGGCTCGCGTCCGGGCCCGCCATCAGCGGGCCGATGGTCAGGCACAGCTCGTCCATCAGGCCGGCCTCGACGAGCTGGGCCAGCAGGTGCGGGCCGCCCTCGGCGAGCACCCGCCGGTGGCCGCGGTCGGCCAGCGCCTTGACGGCGGCCACCAGATCGACGGTCTGCTCGCCGGCCACGATGACGTCGGCGCGGGTGGCCAGCTGAGCGCGGCGATCGGGCGGCGCCTGGGCGGTGGTGATGACGATCGTGCGGGCGTCCGCCGGGGCCGCGGTGATGAGCGGGCTCTGCGGGTCCAGGTCGAGCCGCAGGCTGACCACCGCGATCGGGGGAGTCGGGGACCGGCCTGCGCGCAGGTGACGCCAGAGCTCTCGTGGCCGGACCGGATTGTAGCGTTCCTCCCGCGCCGTCGCCGCGCCCACGACGATGACGTCGGATAGCGTGCGGAGCAGCGCGAACACGTGCCGGTCGGTGTCGGACGACAAGGCCTTGGTGGCCCCGGCCAGGGTCGCCGCCCCGTCCGCGCTCGACACCATGTTGGCGCGCAGCCACGGACCGGCCGGATAGGCATACAGCCCGGGTAGATCGGGGCTGTCGGCGGCCAACGGGAACAGCTGGCGCATCGTCACTCCGTGGACCGCAGGACGACGACGGCGCGGTCGCAGACCTCGACCTGGCTCTTCGGCATGTGGACGGACCCGGTGAGGCCGAACGCCGTATCGATGACCGCTTCCCAGCCGGCCGCGAAACTGGCCTCGGGCAGGGTGAACGTGAGCGGCTTGCTGTGGGCGTTGAACAGCAGCAGGAACCTGGCGTCGGCGATCTTCTCGCCGCGCGGGTCCGGCTCGCTGATCGCGTCTCCGTTGAGGAACACAGCCAGTGAATTCGCGTAGCTGGTCGTCCAGTCCGACTGCGTCATCTCGTCCCCGCCGGGGGTCAGCCAGACGAGGTCGCCTTGCTCCTCGCTCGGGCCCTGGGGCTGGCCGCGGAAGAACCTGCGCCGCCGGAACAGCGGATGGTTTCTGCGCAGGCCGGCCAGCGCCTCGGTGAACTGCAGCAGGTCCCGCTCGGTGTGCGCCCGCCCCCAGTCCAGCCAGGAAATCTCGTTGTCCTGGCAGTAGGCGTTGTTGCTGCCGCCCTGGGTGCGGCCCATCTCGTCCCCGGCCAGCAGCATCGGGACCCCCTGGGACAGGAACAAGGTGACCAGGAAGTTGCGCTTTTGCCGGGCGCGCAACGCGTTGATGGCGGGGTCATCGGCCGGTCCTTCGGCTCCGCAGTTCCAGGACCGGTTGTCGTCGGCGCCGTCCCGGTTGTCCTCGCCGTTCGCCTCATTGTGCTTGTGGTTGTAACTGACCAGGTCGTTCAGGGTGAACCCGTCGTGGCAGGTGACGAAGTTGATCGAGGCGACGGGACGGCGCCCGCTCGTCGCGTACAGGTCGCTGGACCCGGTGAGCCGGGACGCGAACTCCGGCATGGTGTCCGGGCGGCCCCGCCAGAAGTCACGGACGGAATCGCGGTACTTGCCGTTCCATTCGGTCCACAAAGGCGGGAAGTTGCCGACCTGGTAGCCGCCCTCGCCGATATCCCACGGCTCGGCGATCAGCTTGACCTGCGAGACGACGGGGTCCTGCTGGACCAGGTCGAAGAAGGTCGACAGCCGGTCCACGTCGTGCAGTTCCCTGGCCAGCGCCGCGGCCAGGTCGAACCGGAAACCGTCGACGTGCATCTCGAGGATCCAGTACCGCAGCGAGTCCATGACCAGCTGCAGCGAGTGCGGGTTACGCGCGTTGAGGCTGTTGCCGCAGCCGGTGTAGTCCAGGTAGCGCCACGGCTCTGCGTCGTCGAGCCGGTAGTAGGCGGCGTTGTCGATGCCGCGGAAGGACAGCGTCGGCCCCATGTGGTCACCCTCGGCGGTGTGGTTGTATACCACGTCGAGGATCACCTCGATGCCGGCCTCGTGCAGCGCCTTCACCATCGTCTTAAACTCGCCGACCTGCTCGCCGCGCTGCCCGGCCGAGGAGTACCGGTTGTGCGGCGCCAGGAACCCGATCGTGTTGTAGCCCCAGTAGTTGGTCAGGCCGCGCGCGACCAGGGATTTCTCCGCGATGAACTGGTGCACCGGCATGAGTTCCACCGCGGTAACCCCGAGTCGCTGCAGGTGGGCGATGACGGCGGGGTGCGCGAGCCCGGCGTAGCTGCCGCGCTGCTCGGCCGGGACCTCCGGGTGGCACAAGGTCAGCCCGCGCACATGCGCTTCGTAGATGACGGTCTCGTGGTACGGGGTCTGCGGCGCCCGGTCGTTGCCCCAGTCGAAGAACGGGTTGATCACCACGTTCTTCGGCATCCGCGCCGCGCTGTCCGCGGTGTTCCTCCTCCGCGGGTTGGCGAACTGGTAGTCGAACAGGGATTCGTCCCAGCTGACGTCCCCTTCGATCGCCTTGCCGTACGGATCGAGCAGCAGCTTGGACCCGTCGCAGCGCAGCCCGCGCGGCGGATCGTAAGGTCCGTGTACGCGATAGCCGTAGCGCTGGCCTGGCACGATGCCGGGCAGGTAGCCATGCCAGACGAAGCCGTCGACTTCGGTCAGCTCGATCCGGGTCTCGATGAGCTTGCCGCCGGATGCCCTGGCGCCGGCGTCGTCGCCGACCTCACCGAACAGACACAACTGGACGCTTTCCGCGACCTCGGAGAACAGGGTGAAGTTCGTTCCCCACCCGTCCCATGTCGCACCGAGCGGGTAAGGCGTTCCCGGCCAGATACGCATTCGCACCCTTCGTACGGCGAGCCAGGTCGCGTTCGGCCAGCGGCCGACTCTACCGGGTAAGCGTATGCCCGGAGGGACGTACGATACCGGATCGTGCCTAGCTGGCCGCGGATCCTCAGTTTTCTCGAGGATTACCAAGGGTTTACCCAGATTTACGCCGCAGCGAGCCAGCGGGACTCAGTCTCCGCAAATCGGTCGAGCAGCACGTCGGCCACCTCGGCGCAGGCGCCGAGGGCGGGGGAGACGGCGGCAGCGCCCGCGGCCAGCGACGATGTCCTGATCCGGTCGGCGAACAAGCCCGGGGCGAGCAGGTAGGTGGCAACCACGACGCGGGGCGCCCCGGCCCGCAGCAGGCCGGTCACCGTCGCCGCCGGCGAGGGATCGGCGGCCGACGCGTAGGCCGGCCGGACCGCGAGCCACCCGGCGCGGTCTTGCCACTGCGCGGCGAGCCGGCCGATGGTGGCGTTGGCTTCCGGATCGCTCGAGCCCGCCGCGGCCAGCACGACCCCGGTCCGGGCGCGGTCACCATCGGGGTCCTCCTCGGCCAGGCGCCGTTCCAGCGCGCGCAGCAGCCGCGGATGCGGCCCGAGGGTGTCGCCGTAAGAGACCTGGAGCCGGGGGAAGTCGCTGGCGACCCGAGTCAGCAGACGGGGGATATCCGCCTTGGCGTGGTACGCCGACGTCAGCAGCAGGGGCAGCACCCGCACCCGGCGACCGCTCTCGATCGTGCTCATGACCTGCGGCAGAGATGGCGGGGCATGGCTGAGGTAGGCGGTGCGCAGATCCGGCGCGCCCAGGTCCCGGCGTCTCGCCCGCTCGGCCACCAGCGCCATCAGCTCTCCGATGGTGGCCGAGGCGCGCGGATCCTGGCTGCCGTGCGCGACCGCCACCAGGACGGGCTCAGGCATGTAGGCCGCACTCGGTCTTGCCGGTTCCCGCCCACCGCCCGCTGCGCGGGTCCGCGCCCGGATCTACCCGGATCGTGCAGGTCGCGCAGCCGATCGAGGGATAGCCGTCGTAGACGAGCGGGTTCACCAGCACGCCATTGATGGTGATGAAGTCGTCCACCTGCTTCTGCGTCCAGCTGACGATCGGGTTGACCTTGACCATCTCCCGCCGGTCGTCCCACTCCACGACCTGGGTCTGGCGGCGGACGCTGGTCTCGTCCCGGCGCACCCCGGTGATCCACGCGTCGTAGTTCGTCAGCGCCCGCTCGAGCGGCTCGACCTTGCGCAGGTAGCAGCACAGGTCGGGGTTGCGCCCGAACAGTCTCGGCCCGAGCTCGGCATCCTGCTCCGCCACGGTCCGCGAGGGGGTGACGTTGACCAGGTTGACCGGATAGACGACTCCCACGGCGTCCCTCGTGCCGATCGTCTCGGCGAAGTGGTAGCCGGTGTCGAGGAAGACCACGTCTATGCCGGGCTGCACGCCCGAAGCCAGGTGGATGATCACCGCGTCCGTCATGGATGAGGTGACACAGATCCGCTCACCGAACGTGTCCACCGCCCAGCGAATCACCTCTTCCGCCGGCGCGTCGGCGAGGTCCTCCGCGGCCCGTTCGGCGAGGGTTCGCATGTGCTCTGGGTCCTCCAGGCTGATGTGCGCCAGGCCACGCGATACGACGGGACTCACAGTGTGACTCCTACTCCGGCAAAGCGTAGCTGGAAAGATCTCGTGCAACTGCGGCAGTGCCATTCACCGTCAGTCGCACCCTGTGGTTCGAGGTCTTCCTCGCCGCAGTAGGGGCAGTAGAACGGAACGGCCCGGGCGTTCACGACAGGTCCTGATCGCTGGCGCGGACCGTCCAGGACGCGAAGCTCTCGCCCGGCTGCCGGCCGGCATCGAAGCGGCGCAGTACCCGCTCCACGTAGTCGGGCAGATCCTCGGCCGTGGTCTTGAGCCCTCGCACCTTCTTGCCGAAGCCGGAGCCCTCGCCGTCGCCGCCGGCCAGGCTGCCGCCGAGATGGATCTGGAAGCCCTCGACCTGACGGCCGTCAGGCCCGGTGACCAGCGATCCTTTCAGGCCGATGTCAGCGGTCTGGATCCGGGCGCAGGAGTTCGGGCACCCGTTGACGTTGATCGTGACCGGCGCATCAAAGCCCGGCAGCCGCCGTTCAAGCTCGCTAACCAGGTCGGCGGCCCGGGCCTTGGTCTCGACGATCGCGAGCTTGCAGAACTCGATGCCGGTGCAGGCCATCGTGTGCCGGCGGAAGGCGCTCGGGTTGGCGGGCAGGCCGGCCGCCTCCAGCTCGGCCACCAGTTCGTCGGTGTGCCCGGGCGGCACGTCGAGGATGACCATCTTCTGCTCGGTGGTGGTGCGCACCCGGCCGCTGCCGTACCTGGCGGCGAGCCCGGCGATGACGTCGAGCGCGTCGGCTGACAGCCGCCCCACCGTCGGCGCGAAACCCACGTAGTAGTTGCCGTCCCGCTGCGGGTGCACGCCCACGTGGTCGCGCACGCCGCCGCGTGGCGCCGTCGGGGCGGGCCCGTCAGGCAGCGCGTAGCCGAGGTACTCCTTCTCGAGCACCTCGCGGAACCGCTGCGGTCCCCAGTCCGCGACCAGGAACTTGATCCGGGCCCGGTGCCGCAGGCGCCGGTAGCCGTAGTCCCGGAACAGTCCGGCCACGCTCGCCCACACCTCGGGGACCTGGCCGGGCCGGACGAACGCGCCGAGGCGCTTGCCGATCATCGGGTTCGTAGACAGGCCGCCGCCGACCCACAGGTCGTACCCGGTCTCCCCGTTGTCGTTGACCACGCCCACAAACGCGATGTCGTTTATCTCGTGGATGGCGCACTGCGCCGCGCAGCCGCTGATCGAGGACTTGAACTTGCGCGGCAGGTTGGAGAACGCGGAATCGCCGATGTAGCGCTCGCTGATGGCAGTGATCTCGGGGGTCGCGTCGATGATCTCGCTTGCGTCGACGCCGGCCAGCGGGCAGCCGAGCATGACCCGCGGGGTGTCACCGCACGCCTCGGTCGTGGTCAGCCCCACTGATTCAAGCGCGTCCCAGATGTCGGGCACGTCCTCGATCTCGACCCAGTGCAGCTGGATGTTCTGGCGGTCGGTCACGTCCGCCGTGCCGCGCGCGTACCGTCGCGAGATGTAGCCGATGATGCGCAGCTGGTCGTTGGACAGCTGGCCGCCGTCGATGCGGATCCGCAGCATGAAGTAGCGGTCGTCGAGGTCTTCCGGCTCGAGCACGGCGGTCTTGCCGCCGTCGATCCCGGGCCGGCGCTGGGTGTAGAGCCCGTACCAGCGGAAGCGGCCGCGCAGATCGGCTGGGTCGATGGAGTCGAAGCCGTGCTTGGAGTAAACGTCGATGATCCGCTGGCGGACATTGAGCCCGTCGTCGTTTTTCTTGTTTTCTTCGTTCTTGTTCAGCGGCTCGTGGTACCCGAGGGCCCACTGGCCTTCGCCGCGCTTGCGTCGAGTCCCGGTGTTACCGGTTGCGACTGGCATCTGAGGATGTTCCTTTAGGTTCGGGGACGCGCAAGTCACGAGAACCTGGGCTTTCCGCTGAGCCGGCTCTGGCCGTTTTCGGCCGGCGCGGTTAACCGGAGACGGTTACCTCGTGGGGCTCAGCGAGATCGCGCCCGGCATCGCACGCGCGCCCGGTCAAATATCCGGGCCGGCGATTATCGGGCGTCGCGACAGATAGCACTACGGACGCGCAGGAGGTCGACGTGCCGACGCACGACGAGCAACGGGTCCGTAACACTCATTGCAGCAGCATTACACGCATCGACCTTGAATGTCCAGTCAATGTCCGGCATGTGGACGGTCCGCAGCGTCACATCCGTAGGCACGACGGTGGCAACATGCCAATCCGGGCCGCTATTCCCCTCTGGGCACAGCAAAAGCGGCCGCGACCATGTCACAGGTGCAGCCGCTCTGCAGGCGGATGAGTCGTCTGGCCTCAAGCCCGGACCCGGCTCGTGTGAGCAGGACCTCAGGCGGCGTTCGCGCGCCGCATCCGACGGCGGCGCTCGGCCGAACGCTCATCCTCGTTCAGGCCACCCCACGTGCCGTACTTTTCCGGCCGCGAGACGGCGTAGTTCAGGCATTCAAGCCGTACCGGGCAAGCAGCGCAGACCCCCTTGGCCTTGCGCTCCCTGATCTCCCGCTCGGGCTGACGCTCGCCGTCAGGACCGAAGAAGAGCAACAGGTCTTCGCCACGGCACGCGGCAGCATCCTGCCAACCCCAGTTAGGGCGGGGAAGCACAGCCGACTGCCGACGTACCTGAGACATGGATCAATCACCTCAACCAAGATGCATCAAATAGTGCGTTACAGTGGAGCGTCAGGCTCTTAACACGCGACCAGACCCTGTCCGGACCTCCGTTGCAAGATACAACGCGTCTTTGTGACGTGGTGTTCCCGTACGCAGGTGCGTCGATCTCGTAAGCAAGCGGTTACTATACCGAACGGCTAGCGGTAGCCTTCCGGTTCACCCGTTCTGCTACCCGTCGCGCAAGCCTCTGCATGCCCGTCGACAATGATGCCACCCGCGGTAGCAGTCTTGCACGCGGGGTGGCTAAATTCCCTACCTTAATTCCAGCCGGCAGCTAGCCTGCTTGCAGGGTTGGTGACGAACTGGACAAAGGGAAGGGATCCAGGCCACGATGAGCTCCATGTCAGCGTCGGACGCAGCGCCGCTGCCCCGGCTCGGCGAGGTTTTCTTCGACGTGCGCGGCAGCTCCCGCAGCATGCGGTTGAGCTGGTATGCCGACACCGGGATCTCGGTTTTCAGTATCTGGCAGGGAGGCACCTGTACCGGTACCTTCCGGCTCTCCATAGAGGAGCTGCCGAGGCTGATCGATGCCTTGCATCGTGGCTTGCAGGGCGCCGACCAGCAAGACCAGCGCGGTAACGCGGGCTACCTTAACCAGCTCCCCGGTGCCCCGACCGACCCCAGGCTGACCGCGCTTCCCGGCGGTTACGCCGGCCGCGACACCGACTTCACTGGTCCGGTGACCGGTGATTTCCGCGCGCTCCGGTCAGAGGAGCCGACCGGTACGGTCGTGTTCAGTCCGGCATCGCCGCGAGCGCTTCCCCCTGGCCCGGCGGCCCTGCCCGCGCCGCCGCCGCCGCCGCCGAGCAACCAGGACTATCTCGAGGATTACTCCGCACAGTATCCGGAGCAGCATCGGCCGGGGCGCCGCCGCCTTCCGGCCGCCGACGGCTATGCCGATACCACCCGCTACCAGAGCTCCCCGCCCGGGACCGGCTATCCGGACCAGGGGCAATACCCGCAGCAAGCGCCAGGGCAGTCCTACGGCGGGCCGGGGTACGCCGATCAGGGTTACGGTGCCCAGCAGGGCCGGGCGTACGCCGAGCGCGGATACGCGGGCGGGGAACCTGAGTACAGCTACGCCGACCAGGCGTACAGCGACCAGGGCTACGCCGAGCAGGGCCACGCCGACCAGGGCTACAGCGACCAGGGCTACAGCGAGCAGGGGTATGTGCCGCCGGCGGGGAGCGGTCAATCCGCTCTTGAGCAGGGCGATCGGGATTACGCCGCTTCGCCGTATTCGGGGTCTTCCTATCCTGAGCCTTCTTACGCCGGGCCCCAGTACTCCGACCCTCGATATTCCACCAGCCCTCAGTACTCCCAGGCCCAGTACTCCGACCCTCAGTACTCCCAGGCCCAGTACTCCGACCCTCAGTACTCCGACCCTCAGTACTCCCAGGCCCAGTACTCCCAGGCCCAGTACGCCGACCCTCAGTACTCCCAGGCCCAGTACCCCGAGGCCCAGTACCCCGAGGCCCAGTACCCCGAGGCCCATCAGTACCCGGGGTCCCAGTACTCCGGGTCTCGGTATACCGAGCCTTCGTCTCCTGGGCCCAGGCACTCGGGCCAGCAGTACGACGGGCCTTATCCTGCTCAGGGCTACGGCGGCACGTACTCCGGCCAGAGTCAGGACAGCGCGGCTTATCCCGGTCGCGGGTACGACGACCGGGGATATGCCGAGCAGGGCTATCAGCGTCAGGATTACCAGAGCCAAGGCCAGGATTATCAGGGGCAGGCGCCCGGGTCAGAGCAGGGATACGGCGGTTACGGGTACGCCGAGCAAGGTAGCCAGCGCTTCCAGGGGAATGAAAGCCACGGGCCTGCCGTCATCGATAATTTCGACGGGAACCAGGCCTTCACGGGTTCTCAGGGTTCTGGCGGTTATGCGGGGCCGCAGTACAACGACCAGGCCTACCAGGAGCCGGGCTACCAGGAAAACGCCGGTCAGTCCTATCCGGATCAGCGGTACGCCGACGGGTACGGATACGCCGGGCAGGACTACCCTGGCCAGGAGCCAGGCCAGCCGTACGGCGCGCACGGTGACTCCGCTCCTTCCTACCAGGACCAGGGATACAGCACCTTCGGATACGGCGGCCGGGACCGGACCGGGTACGAGAGCCCCGGCTCCTATGAGGAGCGCGGTTACGACGGCGGCGCGGGACAGCCTGGCGGGTACCGCGAGTTTCCCCCGGGCCGCGGCGGACGGGACCAGTATCCGGATTCCGACCCCGAGAGCACCGCTAACCAGCAGCCCGTTTCCTCTTTTCCCTACGAAGGAGATCCGCCTTCGCGCCGGGAACACAGGCGGCGTCGCGGGCGTTAGGTGTTAACAGCCGGTGCGGCTGGGTCCCCCGGGCCGCACCTATTGCCTTCGCGGAATACCGTTTGGCTGGAGCCGCGTTGCGCCTTTCGCCGAGAGGCGACCTCCGCACCGGCCAGCGTAACGAAGGGCCGGCGTCAGGGTAAGCGATCCGCTTTCCCGGGCGTCGGCCCTCCGCTTTGCTTACCGCCGTCTGGATCGGGCACCTTCGGTCACCTAGGCCGGCCCAGCTGGGCGGGGCTGCGGCTGCTCCGGGCCGCCCGGGGTGCCGGACCTGCTGTCGGTGACGACCGGAGGGCTCGCCTCCGCCTCCGTTGCGGGCGGGATGGGACCGACCACGGCGTTGAGCACCTGCGAGTTGGGAATGGACATCACGCTGCCGCCGGTGTCAAAGCGAACGTAGGTAATCCCGATATCGGTCACGATGCCGTCGAGCGTGCCGCCCAGCGCGCCGGCCCGCAGCCGGATCGCATCGCCCACATGGAACGGCCTGGCGAAAACCAGCACCAAGCCCGCGAACACGTTGCCGAGTGCCTGCTGCGCCGCGATGCCGACGAACACGCTGGTCAGCGCCCCGCCCAAGACGAGCTGTCCGATCGGCACGCCGAATAGCTCAAGGGTAAGGACCAGGGTCGCGAAGAACCCGATGATCAGTATCGCGTACCTGGTGATGGCCGAGTGCGCGGTACCCGTCTTGGGTTCGAGCAGCTCCCCCGTCTTCGCCGCGAGCTCGATGGTCGCGATCGACGCGAAGAGGCAGAACAGCGCCGCCGTGCCGTAGGCGACCAGATCGTAGGTCAGCAGGCTCGTCGTGATGAACCTGTGTGAGTGGTCGTGGGCCGAGCGTGAGATGACCGCGGCGGCGATCGCAAGCACCAGGGCGATGATCGACTTCCAGGGGCGTGTCCTTCGTTTGACGCGCTCTACCTGCGCCGACAGCTCGACCTGAATCCCGTTCGGGGAATGCACCCGCCCCTCCTCACCTTGCCGCTATCCGCCGCCTAACGCTATCCGGCGATGGAGCGGCCGGGGGATGACCCAGGAGAACCCGGCCGTACAAAAACGGGACCGGGCCGCACCGGCCCGGTCCCGCGTACTGATCCGATCTGGGCTAGACCAGCGGCTTGATCAGCGGCTTGCCCACAGGGAACTGGATCCTGCCGCCCATACCGGCGGCGACGCCCGCCGCCGAGGCGTAGAAGGCGAACAGCGCGGTGAGCAGGCCGAGGTAGCCGCCGACCTTAATGGTCCCGGTGGGGAGCAGTGCACTGCCGGCGTCGAAGTTACCGATGGCCAGGATGATGAAGGTGATGTCTAGGCCGAGGAAGACGAGGAAAACGGCTACGTTCACCTGAGTGGTCAGGACCAGCAGGTAGAGGGTGACGATGAAGAACACGAGCGTGATCCAGCCCAGGTCGTGGTTGAGTGTGGCGACCGTGGCCGCGGCCGTGCTAGGTGCCTTGGCTATCGCCGCCACGGCCGGGTTGGCTACGAGCTCGACCCAAAGAGCCAAGCCGATCCAGAAGGCGCCGTAGGTGCCGAATGCGGTGGCGCCGAAGGTGTTTCCGCGGCGGAACTCCCACATGCCGGCCGCAAACTGCGCGAGCCCGCCGTAGGCGAAGGCGAAGCCGAGCCACGCGCTGCCGGTGGCGTGGGTCATCCAGCCCGCGTTCTTGGCCGATAGCAGGACCGTGGTCAGGGCAAAAGCGGCGAGCCCGAGTGGGGCAGGGTCCGCGATGCTGGAAACAGGGGCAGGTACGGTAGCGGGCTGGACTGTGCGGTCTTCGCTGACGCTCAAATCGATCCCTCCTAGGTGCGGAACGGCTCGTCCGGCTCTCAGCGGGGCCGTGGCGGCGGCCGAGAGGGCGGGTGTCCGGCGTTAACTACGTGACTGGCGTGAAGCGCTTTTGACTTGCACACCAAAACCTTCCCTAGGTCACATCTGACGCAGATGTCACCAAATGAAAGATCCGCCAACAGCGTAGCGCTCAGATGTGCTACAGAGCGAGACCCAGAGGCTCCAACTTTTGTAACCATTCGGACGCTGTCCCATTTTGCGCCCGTAGGCGTCATCGGTACCTGCCGGGCGCTCGCGCGCATGCCGTTCACGGGCTGCGGGCGGGCCGTAACGGCTCGGCGAGCGGCCGTAACGGCTCGGATACAGCTCCGGTCCCCGGCGAGCCCGGGTTCTGGCGTGCCCTGGGTTAGGATCAGAGGAACAACAGGGAAGGGCCCGCGCCGATGACCGACCGACCGATCCTCGCCTCCGATAAAGAGCGAGACAGCGTCGTAGACGTCCTCCGGGACGCGTACACGGACGGGCGGCTGACGCTGGAGGAGTTCGAAGAGCGCACGGCGGCCGCGTACGCCGCGAGAACCTGGGCCCACCTGCGGGAACTGACCGGCGATCTTCCGGTTGAGCCAGTCTTCGGCGCTGACCTGCCAGAGCGCAATCTCCGTCCGGGGGTGGTAGCGCCTGCCAGCGGGCCACGTCAGTCCAGGCGCGACCGGCCGCTCGGCCGGCTGCTGCCGGTGGTGTTCGCCTGGATCATGATCTCGGCCGTGGCGGGATCGCCGGACACGGCTGCCGCGCTCTCGGTCGTGTTCATCTGCCTGCTGGCCTGCCGGGTAGGCTACGGAGGACGTTAACAGTTGTAAGTTAGGGCCGGCGCGCAGGGACTCGTCATAAATCGGTAACCCTTATCTCCTGGGCGAGCAGCCCTCTACCATGAGTGAGCTGTCGTAGGCGAAAGCGTCGGCACGCCTGATCATCCGAGGCCTGCGGAGTCAGCGAGAGGCAGGAAATTTCCTGAGGCTTGAGGAGTCAGGAGGCGGTCGTGACCAACGCGACCACCGGTAGCGACCGGATCGTTCCCGGTCAGCAGCCGCAGGCGCGGGAACGGAGCCCGCGGCTAGCGCGGCTTGTGCGTCCCGCGGTCACGCACTGGCAGTTCGCCCTGGTGGCCCTCGTGGCGATTCTGGTGCGGATTGTCGTGATCCTCGGCTACCCGCCCATCTTGTGGTTCAACGACTCCTATAACTACGTCTACGACGCCGTGAGGCACGTCCCGGATGAGGTGCGGCCGAACGGCTACCCGTTCTTCCTTGACCTGCTGCTGCCGCTGCGCAGCGCTTATCCCCTCGCGCTGCTGCAGGCGGCGATGGGGATAGTCATGGGCGTCGCCATCTACGCGCTGCTCCGCCACCGCGGGCTGCCCTGGTGGGGGGCGGCGCTGCCCGCCCTGCCGGTGCTGTTCGACTCCTACGAGCTGCACCTCGAGCACATGGTCACCGCCGACCCGCTGTTCATCTTCCTGGTGACCATGGCCGTGGTGATCCTGTGCTGGAGTGACCGGCCCTCGGTACCTGTGACGGCCATTGCCGGGCTGCTCATCGGGTACGCGGCACTGGTCAGGTCGGTAGGTGAGCCGCTGCTCCTCGTTGTCCTGGTGGGCCTGCTGGCCCGGCGGGTGGGCTGGCGGCGGCTGGCCACCACGCTCGTCGCGGGCATCGTGCCTATCGCGGCGTATGCGTTCTGGTTCCACTCCTCGACGGGTAAGTACGCGCTGACCGAGTCCTCGGGGACGTTCCTGTATGGCCGGGTCAGTACCTTCGCTGAGTGTGCGGCGATCAAACCGCCGGCTAACCTGCAGGTCCTGTGTGACCCGACGCCGAAGTTCCGGCGTCCGGTGGCGGGGGAGTACATCTGGGCGGACAACGAGCTGGGAGCAAGCGCAGGCACGACCACCCCGCTGTACAACCTGACTCAATCCGCCGACACCAACTGGCGGTTCGGTCCGTACGTCAATGGCCTGACCGAGAAGTTCGCCAGGGATGCCATCGTGGCGCAGCCGCTTGACTACCTCGGCACGGTCGCGGTCGACACGCTGCACACCTTCGGCTGGAACCGCCAGCCCGATCCGAACGACTACGCCGGCAACGGCCCCGCGTTCCAGTTCGTGTCCGGCTCAGAACTCAACTCGCTGATTCCCTGGTGGGCAGGCCCGCAGAGCCCCGCCAGCTACGCCCAGTGGATGGCGGACCCTGCGCAAGCGACTGACGTGGCGGCACTCCGGACCTACGCGGCGCGGCTGGACCTCGGCGGGCCCGGGGCCGGAAACACCCGGGTGGTAGAGCCGTGGGCGCAGCTGGCCCAGGGCTATCAGCGGTACGTGTACCTGCGCGGCACGCTGCTCGGCATCATCGTGCTCATCGGCCTTGGGGGGGTGCTGGCCCGCCGGCGCCGCTGGAGCGCCATCGGCTTGCTGCCCTGGCTGGTCGGCGCGCTGCTGATCGTGCTGCCGCCGATGACCGCGGGGTTCAGCTACCGGTACGCGCTCGCCGCGGTACCGACGGCCTGCCTGGCCGCGGGCCTGGCCTTCGCCCGCAGGCCAGGGGAGAAATCAGCGGGCGCCCTGACGGCCGACCTGCGGCGGCGCTTTAGCCGCAGCGCCGCTGTCGAGGAGGAGTAGGGTCTGCTGGCCTCGCTTAACGGCCGTTGCCTTCCGCGAGCGCGTGCAGCGTCTCGGCGTATACCTCGTCGGGCTCGAGCCTGCGCAGCTCCTCGGCGATCAGGTCAGCGGAATCGCGCCGGTGCAGGGCCACCCGGCGGTCGGGCCGCCCGGGCCAGGACAGCGTGGCCGTCCGGCCGTCCGGCCGGGCCAGCATGATCTTCCCCTCGGGCGTGTCGAAGCTGACCTGGGTGACGCCCGGGCCTGCGGACCCGCCGCGCTGCACCTCAATGCCCAGGCGCACGCTGAGCCACGACGCGATCAGATCGGCGGTCGGGTTGGCGGGCTCCGCCAGCACCTCGCCGCTGAGCAGTTCGGGGTACGGCTGGTCCAGGGTGGCGGCGAGCAAGGTACGCCAAGGAGTCGAACGGGTCCAGCTCAGGTCGGTGTCTCCCGGCTGGTAGGACGTGGCCAGGCCCAGCAGCATGTTCTTGGGCGCCTCACTGGCCGCCGCGTCCGTGACCCGGCGCTGGGCGACCGCGCCGAGCGAATCGGCACGGGGTGAGTTCGGCGCCTCGTCGGGCCACCAGGTGACCACCGGGACGTCGGGAGCGAGCAGCGGCGCAACCACCGAGTCGGCGTGCTCGCCGAGTGGCCCGTACATCCGGAGCAAGATCGTCTCGCCGGGGCCGGTGTCGCCCACCCGGATCTCGGCGTCGAGCCGGGATTCGGCCTTGGGCTTGCGGGTGATGACGGCGAGCACCCGGCTCGGGTGCTCGCGGCCCGCCTGGCTGGCCGCGCGCACCGCATCGTACTGCGCGGCCTCATCGGTGACGATGATCAGCGTCAGCACCATCCCGGAAGCCGGGCCGCCGAGACGGCGTCGAGCCTGGGTGAGCGCATCTATGATCGCGCTGGTCGTGGTGTCGGTCAGGTCGATGGTCATCGCGGTCTCCCTACAAGCGGCGCCATGCCCGTCCGTCCCGTGCCATCATCGCGTCGGCCGACGCGGGGCCCGCTGACCCGGCCGGATACTGCTCCGGCTTGGTGTAGGAGGCCCAGAATTCCTCGACCGGATCGAGGATGCGCCAGCCGAGCTCGACCTCTTGCTGCCGGGGAAACAGCGGCGGGTCGCCGATCAGGACGTCGAGCAGCAGCCGCTCGTAGGCCTCGGGGCTTGACTCGGTGAAAGACTCGCCGTAAGCAAAGTCCATGTTCACGTCCCGCACCTCCATCGCGGTGCCCGGCACCTTGGAGCCGAACCGAACGGTGATGCCCTCATCCGGCTGGATCCTGATCACCAGCGCGTTCTGGCCGAGTTCCTCGGTGTCCGTGGCCGCGAACGGCAGGTGCGGTGCTCGCTGGAAGATCAGGGCGATCTCGGTCATTCGGCGCGGCAGGCGCTTGCCCGCGCGCAGGCAGAACGGAACCCCGGCCCAGCGCCTGGTATCGACCCCGAGCATTAGCGCGGCGTAGGTCTCGGTGCGGGAATCGGCGGGGATGCCTTCCTCCTCCAGGTAACCGCGCACCTGGCGCCCGCCCTGCCAGCCGGCTGAGTACTGCCCGCGGGCGGTGCCCGTCGCGAGGTCGGCGGGGAGCCGGACCGCGGACAGGACCTTCTCCTTTTCCATCCGCAGCGAGTCCGCGTCGAACGCCACCGGCTCCTCCATCGCGGTCAGCGCCAGGAGCTGCAGCAGGTGGTTCTGGATCACGTCCCGGGCGGCGCCGATGCCGTCGTAATACCCGGCCCGGCCGCCGATGCCGATGTCCTCCGCCATGGTGATCTGCACGTGATCCACGTAGCCGCGGTTCCAGATCGGTTCGTACATCTCATTGGCGAACCGCAGGGCGAGGATGTTCTGCACCGTCTCCTTGCCGAGATAGTGATCGATGCGGAACACGGCCTCGGGCGGAAAGACCCCGTCCAGGGTCGCGTTCAGCTCCCGCGCGCTGGCCAGGTCATGGCCGAACGGCTTCTCGATCACCACTCGGCGCCAGCCGCGCCCGTGGGAGTCAGAAAGGCCGCTGCGTTTGAGCTGCTGCACCACGGTGGGGAACTGACCGGGCGGGATCGAGAGGTAGAACGCGTAGTTCCCGCCGGTGCCCCGCTCAGCGTCGAGCTCTTTGACGCACGTGGCCAGCTGGTCGAACGCCGCGTCATCGTCGAACGAACCGGACACGAACCTGACGCCCTCGCTGAGCTGCTGCCACACCGAGTCGCGGAACGGCGTGCGCGCGTGCTCCTTGACCGCCTGGTACGTGACCTGGGCGAAATCCTCGTCCGCCCAGTCCCTGCGGGCGAAGCCGACGAAGGAGAAGCCCGGTGGCAGCAGCCCCCGGTTGGCCAGGTCGTAGACGGCAGGCATCAGCTTCTTGCGCGCGAGGTCCCCGGTGACGCCGAACATGATAAGCACGCACGGCCCGGCCACCCGGGGAATACGCCGGTCCCGCGGATCGCGGAGCGGGTTGGCCAGACCAGAGGAAGCCTCGGCCTGCTCCGCGATCGCGTTGGGACTGGCCGGCATAAGACCCTCCGGGCCGCCCGGCTCCGCCGTCACGCCAGACCTCCCCGAGGGCGGTCACCACGAGCCCGTTCGGTCATCTGAATTCAGAGCCCCATGTTCGTCTTGATCGTGTCCAGCAGCTCGTTCCACGACGCTTCGAACTTCGCGACGCCCTCGTCCTCGAGGACCTGAACGACATCGTCGTAGGCGATGCCGAGCTTCTCCAGGTCGGCGAAGACCTGCCGGGAGGCGTCGTAGGTGCCGTGCACCGTGTCGCCGTGCAGCTCGCCGTGGTCCGCCGTGGCCTTGAGGGTCGCCTCGGGCATGGTGTTCACCGTGTCGGCGACGACCAAGTCGACCACGTACATGGTGTCGGGGAACGCCGGGTCCTTGGTCGAGGTGGAGGCCCACAGCGGCCGCTGGACATTTGCCCCGTTCTTGGCGAGGGCCTGCCAGCGCTCGGTGGCGGACTTCTGCTCGAACAGCTCGTAGGCGAGCCGTGCGTTCGCGATGGCCGCCTTGCCGCGCAGCTTCTTGGCCTCGGGGGTGCCCAGCTTGTCCAGCCGGCCGTCGACCTCGGTGTCCACCCGGCTGACGAAGAACGACGCTACCGACCGGATCTTGGAGATGTCATGCCCCGCGGCCGCGGCCAGCTCCAGGCCCGCCATGTACGCGTCGATGACCGCGCCGTGCCGCTCGAGAGAGAAGATCAGCGTGACGTTCACGCTGATCCCCTCGGAGATGGCCTGGGTGATCGCGGGAAGTCCCTCGACCGTGGCGGGAATCTTGATGAACAGGTTGGGCCGGTCCACCGCCCACCACAGTGCTCGCGCCTCGGCGATGGTCGCGGGCGTGTTCCTGGCCAGCCTCGGGTCGACCTCGATCGACACCCGGCCGTCCAGGCCATCGGTCCGGTCGTACACCGGACGCAGCACGTCGCACGCCCACCTGATGTCGTAGGTGGTGATCACGCGGGACGCCTCATCCACCGACACGTCGTAGGTCTTCAGGTCAGCGACCTGATCGTCGTAGGCGTTCCCTGAGGACAGGGCGTGGGCGAAGATCGTCGGGTTCGAGGTCACGCCGACGACGTGGAAGTCGTCGCTGAGCTCTTGCAGGTTGCCGGTGCGAAGCCGATCACGGCTGATGTCATCCAGCCACACCGACACCCCGGCCTCGGATAGCTGTCCGAGAACGTCAACTGACACGGTTGCTTTTCCTTCCCTGCATGCCGCGGGCTTGGCGGCTCTTAACGGTCCCCGACCCGGGCCAGACTGTCGTGCGCGGCAGCGGCAACCCGGTCCGCGGTGATGCCAAACTCTTCGTAGATTGTCTGGTAAGCGGCGGACGCACCGTAGTGGTCTACTCCAATTGAACCCCCCGCATCTCCGACGAACAACTTCCAGGGGGCGGTAATGCCCGCCTCCACCGAGACCCGGGCGGGAATGGTCAGCGGCAGCACCTCACGCCGGTAGGACCGGTCCTGATCGTTGAACCACTCCACGCACGGCATGGACACCACCCGGGCCGATATATCTTGGCCGGCCAGGAGCTCGCGGGCCTCAAGCGCGATCGACACCTCGCTGCCGGTGGCGATCAGGATGACGTCGGTGCCGTCGGCGAGCACGTACCCGCCCCGCGCGACCTGGTCGGCGCCGTGCAGCTCCCCGGAGCGGTCCAGCACCGGCAGGTTCTGCCGGGTCAGGCACAGCGCCGCGGGCTTGGCCCGCTCAAGGATGGTCCGCCAGGCGATCACGGTCTCGTTCGCGTCGGCGGGCCGGACGACCTCCAGGTTGGGGATGTTGCGCAGCGACCACAGGTGCTCGATGGGCTGGTGCGTCGGACCGTCCTCGCCTAGGCCGATGGAGTCGTGCGTCCACACGAAGGTGACCGGCAGCTCCATCAGGGAAGTCAGCCGCACGGACCCCCGCATGTAGTCGCTGAACTGCAGGAACGTGCCACCGTAGACGCGGGTCCCGCCGGAAAGCGCGATCCCGTTCAAGATCGCGCCCATGCCGTGTTCGCGGATGCCGAAGTGCAGCGTCCGCCCGTACGGGTTGCCCGGCCACATCTGCGTCTGGTGGTTGGCGGGGATGAAGGACGGCTCGCCCTCCATCGTGGTCAGGTTGGACTCGGCCAGGTCGGCCGATCCGCCCCACAGCTCGGGCAGCACGGGAGCGAGCGCGTCCAGGACGAGCCCGGAGGCCTTGCGGGTGGCTATGCCCTTGGCGTCCGGCGGGAAGGTCGGCAGCGCTTCGGCCCAGCCGTCCGCCAGCCGGCGGGTCGCCATCCGGTCGAACAGCGCCTTGCGCTCGGGGTTGGCGCCGGCCCAGTCGGCGAACGGCTTGTCCCACTCCGCGTGCGCCTGCTTGCCGCGCTCGGCGACCTGGCGCGCGTGGTTGACCAGATCGTCCTCGACCGGGAAGTCGACGTCGGGGTCGAAGTGCAGGATCTTCTTGGTCGCCTTGACCTCGGGCACGCCGAGCGCGGAGCCGTGCGCGGCGCCGGTGTTCTGCTTGTTCGGCGCCGGCCAGCCGATGATCGTCCTCAGTGAGATGAAGGACGGCGCCTCGGTGTGCTGCTGGGCGTTCAGGAACGCCTGGTA